>OLGV01000025.1_pt1 | contig 60804 bp, 52 predicted proteins | sample 1605761 | NCBI WGS metagenome assembly OLGV01 (sample SAMN03283245) | human gut metagenome | biome: human-associated habitat; material: feces | host: Homo sapiens | place: Peru | collected 2012
TCTCCTCGCGACCGCTTAAAAGTCTGCCGTAGAAATCAAAATGTGTATCTATAAAGTCGTCGCTGAGATAATTCGCGGCTCCGTTGATGACGTTCCATGCAAAATAGGCTTTTAAGACTTCAATGTTGGTGTCGCCAAGCACGGCATCGACCTCTTTGATATATTCAGGCTGTGCGATGTTGAAACTCTTCATACCGTCAATGACGCCTATCGTCTCGAAATAATTCCTCCAGTTGATATTTGGTGTCATCGACATCGCCTCCTCAACGGTAAAACGGTGGAATGTGGCTTGCGGATTGCGGTTTTCAAGTCGGGTGTTCTGCGATTTTGCAAGACGTGTTTCGAGGTCCATCACCATCTGGGCGAGTTCATTAGCCCCGATGCCCGTCATCTTGTCGAAGCCGGTCATGGCGAACTCTTTTGTCATAAGCTCCACGTATCCTTTGCGTATGTTGACGTTATTACCCTCGTCGGTGAGATAATAATCGCGGTCGCCGAGTCCTGTTCCCGACTGGTAAACCCAAGCAATGCACATGTTGGCATCGTCGGTGTCAGCCTCGCCGAAAGTTGCAAAGAACGCAAAACCCCCATGACGATGCATTTCAAGCAGTGCGTTTCCTACATCGTCCTTGGTCTTTATGTCTTTTATTGTCTCGAGATAAGGCATGATTGGCGCCGCTCCTTGCTCCTGCAAACGAATGCTGTCCATGCCGGTGTTGTAGAACATCGCTATCTTCTCGGCTATTGAGCCTTTAGGGTTTTCATTTCCACTTACGTTGTCGATGATGTCGCGTAAATCTTTCCGTGCGTTTTCCGCGAGCGCGTCGAAAGCGCCATAGCGTGAGTGCTCGGCGTCGAGAGGATTGTTTTTCATCCAACCGCCGCAGGCATATTGGTAAAAATCATCATGCAGCCGTGCAGTGGTGTCGAGGTTGTTTGTGTCAATGCCAGAGGTCGGAGCAGCCTTGTGCTGACAACCGGTAACGAGAATAGCCATAGTCGCAATTGTTAATAATGTCTTTTTCATTAAAGTGATTTTTTAAACAAGACGCAAAATTACGAAATAATTGGTTTTGTTTTTGAAGTTTGCGGATTTATTGCTACTTTTGCATTTTGATTCATCGTAGAACATTTTTTAGATGCCAGGATTAAATGGTTATTTGAGCATGTTTAAAAATGGTTTTTTGTCAAACAAAAAACTGTCGGGTCTTGTGTTTATTGATGTCGAGGTCGGATTGAACGACAAGAAAGCCCGTGATTTTGGAGCGGCAAAGGAATTTGACGCAGGGATTCATACTTCGTCAAAAAAGGAATTCAAACGTTATATTGCAGATTTTGAATATGTTTGCGGACATAACATCATTCATCATGATTTGAAGTTTTTGTCCGATATTGATGGCATCAATCAGAAAAAAGCCATCGACACGCTGTATCTCTCCCCGTTGTTTTTCCCGAAGAAACCGTATCATAAGTTGTTGAAAGACGACAAGCTGCAGTCTGATGAGTTTAATAATCCACTCAACGACTGTATTAAGGCTCGGGCTTTGTTTTACGATGAAATAAATGCCTTCAACGAACTTTCCGAAAACCAAAAAGCCATTTATTACGGGCTGCTTCATGAAGTGGCAGAGTTTAAACACTTTTTCAATTATTTGAATTTTAGTATTGAAACATTTGACTTTACATCAAAAATAGCAGTTGTTTTTGATAAAAAGATATGCAAAAACGCTCCTTTAGAGCGATTGGTGCAGATGTATCCTGTGGAATTGGCTTATGCGTTGGCTTTGATTTCAACGGACGACAACACTTCTGTCACGCCGCCATGGCTCGTCAGAAATTTTCCAGATATTGAAAATGTTTTGAAACTTCTTTGCAACACGCCCTGTCATGACGAGCAATGTGAATATTGTAGAAACAAACTTGATATTCACAAGGGTTTGAAAAACGTTTTTGGATATGATGAGTTTCGTGCATACGACGGTGAGCCATTGCAGGAGCAGGCTGTCCAGTCGGCAATTGACGGCGATTCGCTTTTGGCGATTTTTCCGACAGGTGGAGGCAAGTCGCTTGCTTTCCAGCTGCCGGCGATAATGTCTGGAAGGGCGGTGCATGGTCTTACTGTTGTTATTTCACCCTTGCAGTCGTTGATGAAAGACCAGGTTGACAATCTCGCGGAGCGGGGCATTGCAGAATCCGTGACTATCAATGGACTGCTTGACCCGATAAGCAGGGCGGATGCTTTTGAGCGTTTGACCAATGGCAGCGCTACTTTGCTGTATATTTCACCGGAAATGCTTCGGTCTAAAACAATTGAGAAAATTTTGCTTTCGCGAAATGTGGTGCGCTTTGTCATCGATGAAGCACACTGTTTCTCGGCATGGGGACAGGATTTCAGAGTCGATTATCTTCATATTGGTGACTTCATACGAAATCTTCAAGAGAAAAAACGAATGGCGACAGCGATTCCTGTTTCTTGTTTTACTGCAACTGCAAAACAGAAGGTCGTTTCTGACATTTGCGATTATTTTAAGCGCAAAATGAATGTCGATTTGAAATTATTCGCATCGTCGGCGGCAAGAAAAAACTTGCATTATTCAGTTATTTATGCGGAAACAGAAAATGACAAATATAATTTGTTGCGCAGCTTGGTGCTTGGAAATGATTGTCCGACAATAATTTACGTTTCACGTACCAGAAAAACAGAAGAACTTGCGCATAAGCTTTGTAGAGATGGGATTTCTGCATTGCCGTTTAATGGGAAAATGAATCCCAAAGACAAAATCGCCAATCAAAACGACTTTATAGCTAACAAAGTGAAGGCAATGGTGGCAACTTCGGCATTCGGAATGGGAGTTGACAAGAAAGATGTCGGTATGGTTGTTCATTACGACATCTCCGATTCTCTTGAAAACTATGTGCAGGAGGCTGGTCGTGCAGGCCGCGACCCAAATACCAATGCAAAATGCTACGTGCTTTATAGCGATAGCGACCTTGACAAACATTTTATTCTTCTGAACCAAACAAAGTTGAGCATCAGTGAAATACAACAAATTTGGAAAGCTGTTAAAGTCTTTACTCGTCAACGAAGACGCATTTGTTGCTCGGCATTGGAGCTTGCTCGGCAAGCAGGCTGGAATGAAGAAGTGACAGATGTTGAAACACGAGTTCGTACAGCCATTGCCGCTCTCGAAGAAGCAGGATATGTGAAACGTGGCAATAACGTGCCTCATGTTTTTGCGACCGGAATCATGGTGAAAAACACGGATGAGGCACGCCAGCGGATAACATCGTCAAAGTTATTTGCCAACGAAAATGAAAAACAAAATGCAATTCGAATAATAAAATCTTTGATTTCTAAAAAGCATATTACTGAAGCCGTTGACGATGAAGCCGAATCGAGAGTTGACTATATGGCTGACATGCTCGGAATGACAAAAGAATCTGTGATAAATACAGTGAATCTTTTGCGTCAGGAAGGCATTCTGACGGACTCGAACGATATGTCGGCTTACATCGAGCACTCCGAATTGAAGTCTAAACAGATTTATTACAAGTTTGCAAAATTGGAGCAGTTTTTATTGACTGTGATTGCAGAGGAAGATTCGCATTTTACTTATAAAATGTTAAATGAGAAGGCTTTGGATAACGACATTGATTCTACGATAAAAAATATTAAAACTATTTTATATTTTCTGTCGATAAAATCATATATCAAAAAGCGCGAAAACGCAGGAAATGGTGTTGTTAATGCTGTCTTGTGCCAGGATTTAGACAATATTTTGCATAAAAGCGGAAAAAGAATCGATATTTGCAGGTTTATTATTGAAAACATCTACAAAAACAACGTCAATAAAGAGAATGAAAGTGGTTTTATGGCAGTGCAATTTTCGATAACCAATTTGTATAAAGAACTTGTCGAGCATCAAAAAAATGATATGTTCGCAAAGAGTGAGAATTATCAAATAGGTGATGTCGAGGAAGCACTTCTTTATCTTTCAAAAATCGGGGCATTGAAACTCGAGGGCGGTTTTCTTGTGATTTACAATGCGATGGAATTGGATCGTCTCAAAGAGGCGAAATTTACTTATAACGCCAACGATTACAAGAAACTTGACGAATTTTACAAACAAAAGCAGCAACAAATTCACATAGTCGGTGAATATGCCAATATGATGGTGCGTGATTATGATGCAGCTCTGCAATATGTCCAGGATTATTTCCACCTGGATTATAAACTTTTCATTTTAAAATATTTTAAAGGCGAGCGTCTTACGGATATTAAGCGCAATATGACACCATGCAAATATAAAAAATTGTTTGGCGGGCTTTCAGAAAAACAACGTGAGATAATCAACGACAGCCGATCAAAATATATTGTTGTCGCAGCAGGGCCCGGCAGCGGAAAGACACGCGTTCTCGTTCACAAACTTGCGTCCTTGCTGCTGATGGAAGATGTGAAACACGAGCAACTGTTGATGCTGACGTTCTCAAGGGCGGCGGCTACGGAATTCAAACAGAGACTGTTGGAATTAATCGGCAATGCGGCATATTTCGTTGAAATCAAAACATTCCATTCATTCAGTTTCGACTTGTTGGGAAAAACAGGAAATCTTGAAGATTCAGATGATGTGGTGCAAAGGGCTGCAGAGTTGATTGAAAGAGGTGAAGCCGAGCAAGGACGTATAAACAAAGCGGTTTTAGTTATCGACGAGGCTCAAGATATGGATGAAAAAGAGTATTCCCTCGTCAGAGCATTGATGAAAAACAATGAGGAAATGCGTGTTGTGGCTGTCGGCGACGATGACCAGAATATTTTTGAATTTAGAGGCTCTGACAGCAAATACATGCAGTCGTTAATCACAGAAATGCACGCCGCAAAGTATGAAATGACCGAAAACTACCGCAGTGTGCATAATATCGTGAGTTTCGCCAATGATTTTGTCAGGAGAATAACTCGAAGAATGAAATCATCACCTTGTGTTTCCATGGTTTTGGAAAAAGGTCTTGTCCGGATAACAAAACATGAATCTGAAAACATGGAAATTCCATTGACAGAGCAGGTAGTTGACACATACCATAATGAGAAGGCTTGTGTGCTCACCAACACAAATGACGAGGCTGCGCGTGTCGTCGGACTTTTGATAAAAAAAGGAGTCAATGCCAAATTGATACAATCGACCAACGGCTTCCGCTTTGGTAACCTGGCTGAAATCAGATATTTTTTGAGAGTGATAGACGATGGGTTGAAATCACCGGTGATTAGCGAAGAGCACTGGCAGGAAGCAAAACGAAAAACCATCGAAAAATATCAAAACAGCTCTTGTATCAATTATATCAAAGAGTTTTTCACGTCGTTTGAGCGTGTGAACAAGGTGAAATATCTTGGCGACTTGGTGGATTTTGTCTTTGAATCGGAACTTGAGGATTTTTGTGGCGAAGGCGCGCAAACAGTGTTTGTTTCAACAATTCATAAATCAAAAGGCCGCGAGTTCGACACTGTTTATATGCTTCTTGATAATGTCAATGTAACCGCCGACGCCGATGTTAGAAAACTGTATGTGGGAATGACCAGGGCAAAAAAGAATCTGTATATTCATTGCAACACTGATGTTTTTGCCAATGTTGACAAGAGAACGGTCGATTTCAGGTTGGATAAGGCGAAGTATCCGGTTGCAGACGAAATAACACTGCAATTATCACATAAGGACGTGTTTCTCGGTTTTTTTAAAGATAAAAAAACATTGGTGCTAAAGCAACAGGCAGGCATGTCGTTGATATATAACAATGGATATTTGAGGCTTCAATCAGGTGACGATGTCGCATATCTTTCAAAGCAGAAACGTTTTGAATTGAAGGAATGGGCAAGGAAAGGCTATCAAGTGCAATCGGCGAAAATCAACTACATTTTGGCATGGAAAGGCAAAGACGATGAGGAAGAAACAGCGGTTTTATTACCCGAACTTGTTTTAAAGAAAGATAATATTATATCGTAAATTTAAATCTTATGACATGACAACGGCGTCATCGTCAGCAATCCGTCGGCTCGTTATCTTGTGTTTGTGGAAGCCGTCATGGAACAGCTTGTCAAGTTTTTGAAAAAAATGCTTGGTTTTTCAGGAAAAAACACTGTCACGTCGAAAACAGGTTTAATCCATCGCCTGTTTATTGCCTGTTTTAGTTTGATATTTGGCTTGTTTTTCACTTGCATAATGCAATAAACGCTCTTCTGGATCCCAATTATCAAAATCAATTTCCATATTACGTTGATTATGAGGGTTATCCAAGTATTTTTTAATTGCAGATGCCACAAACTTTGCTAAATTGACAGGCACGGCATTGCCAATCATCTGTTCCAGTTCGGTCTTGTTGCCGGAAAACTTGAAATCTCGTGGAAAAGTTTGAATGTAACTGCGTTCCAATGTTGTCAACGGACGAATTCCTTCTTTGGATTTTACGGGGTCATTCGGATGGATTTGATATCCATCTGGCATGGGTCTGTTAACGCCACGTATTGTAGGACTTGGTTCGTCTATGCTAAATATTCCCCTTCTGGCATAACTTCTTGGATGGCGATAATAGTATTCTATGCCTAAAGTGTTGCCAAAATAGTCTCTCATCGTCATTGGATTATGGGAAAGACCCGATGCAATATATGGTTCCATGAATCCGTCCATTTCGTTTTGTTTTCCAATAAGAAAAAAGCGTTTGCGTTTTTGAGGCACACCACAGTAGCTTGCATCAAGAATATGTTGTGACAACCCATATCCGGCGTTTTTGAACACCTCTTTGGCTTCAATTAGTTTTTGAGTTTGGGTTATTCTTTCAACATTTTCCATTACGAACCACTTGGATTTTATTTTGCTTATTATGTGGGCATAATGGACGGTTAAGTCACCCCTGCCTCCACTCTCATTGCGTTTTCCGGCTGGTGAGAAATCCTGACAAGGAGGTCCCCCTATGATCATGTCAGGTTTCAAATCAGCTATATATGCGGAACACTCTGCCACATTGCTTAAGTCTAACTTTTCAACTTTATGGCTGAAATTGTTTTTGTACACATTCAGAGCCGAATTCCAATTGTCAAATGCTGCTATGACATCAAAGCCGGCCTTTTCAAAGCCAAGACTTAATCCCCCGCAACCGCAAAATAAATCAACAACTCTCATTTTAATCAAATATTTCAGGACTATTTACCAATACAGCGTCGAATCTTCTTTCAGGGCTCAACAACTCTTGCCCGCCGCCAAGGATAATATTTTTAATCTCGAATTTTGAAATTCTTGGTTTTACAACCTCCTCGCATTTCAAAAACTCATGTGCTTTAGACCCCGGCAAGGCAAAGGCTTTGTCATTGGCAAGATTATATGACTGAAGCCGTATAATCCGTTTATAGTCGAAAGTGTCGTATGTCACATAATCAAGCAACATCTTGTATATCCAAATGATAGTTCTATGAAAACGGTTTATTTTTTTTATATCTTGGTCGTCTTCAGTACAACACATCTGAATTATTGATAAATTAGACCAAACAAACACATCAAGGCAATCCTCTCTCAAACGCATTTTATTACCTTCGGTTTTCCAAATTGGTTGTATTATCAATGGTTTTTGTTTATCAACCATGTCTGTTGAGATTGCAAGTACAGATGCCAGGATTTTATCATACACGGGAAGAACCTCGTTGATTTCCTCCCAATGGTTTATTTGGGGTACTTTGCGAAGCATTGACCGTAATTTTTCTTTCTTTTCCAAAGTATTGTAGTTGGCACAAATACTGCAGGCAAGGAAACATATTGTTGGAGGTCGCATAACTATTTCAGCACCCCATAAAGATTCATCCAAAGATTTTGTGGTGTTGTCAGGCAAGGCTGTTAGTTTCACCTCTAAACCGGATAAAACCTCATTCGTTTTGTGATTTATCATTACCAGGTCGATTTTTTCACGTTCGCCTTGATAATAAATCTCGTAAGGAGCAAATCCGGCTTCGTAATTGTAATATGCGTTGTCGCTTAAAGGATCAATTCCTAATAGTTCTTGGCTTTCTATTGTGTCGTGGTATATTTCGTTGTTTTTTGTCGTTTTTATGTATATCGGTTTTAAACCTTTTGAATACATATATGCGACTATGGAAGCAGGAAAAGAACTGTTAAATTGGTTTTTCCCCCAACATTCTGGTTTTGTATAATCTCTACTTGAATGCTTTTGACCAAAAAGTCCTGGTTTTGTATTCTTTTCTGCCATAATAATCCCTCCAATTAAACTAACGTCACACAAAAATAATTTAGCAAAAATAAACAAATTTTGCGAACGAGTATATTTATTTCAGAAAAAAATGCGACATCGTCGAGATAAATTTCATGTTTCCCGATGAAATGGGCAAACCACATCAAGTCTTTGTCGTTTCAAACAACGAATTGCAGATGGATGAAGGATTTATTTATCTTGATATGATTTCTTCAAAACCCCGGAGAGTGTAGATGACAACGGCGTCATCGTCAGCAATCCGTCGGCTCGTTATCTTGTGTTTGTGGAAGCCGTCATGGAACAGCTTGTCAAGTTTTTGAAAAAATGCTTGGTTTTTCATAAAAATGTTTTTTATTTTTGCAAGTCGTTTTCAGTGTAAAAACTAAACATTTATAAATGGACAGGTCGCAAAGTCTTATAATGTTGATTTTCATAATGTTGGGCTCGCTTGGGCTTCTGATTTTCGGTATGAAGTCGATGAGCGAGGCCCTTCAGAAGCTTGCGGGTCCGCAGCTTCGTCATATCCTTGGCAAGATGACGACAAACCGTTTCACGGGCATGCTGACGGGTGTCCTTGTCACTGCCGCGGTGCAGAGTTCCACCGCCACCACGGTGATGACGGTCTCGTTTGTCAATGCTTCTTTGCTGACATTGGGGCAGGCCATCTCGGTGGTTATGGGCGCCAACATCGGCACTACACTCACCGCGTGGATTATGTCGGCGGGATTCTCGTTTAACGTTACCGATATGGTGTGGCCTGTATTCATCATAGGAATTATTCTTATCTACAGAAAACGCCGCTCCACCGTCGGAGAGTTCCTTTTCGGTCTCGCTTTCATGTTCCTTGGTCTCGGCACTTTGCGTGCGACGGGCGTGCAGATGAACCTCGGCGAGAACGAGGCGGTGCTCGGATTTTTCTCCTCGTTCGACCCCGACAGCATCTGGACGACATTGCTTTTCCTGCTTATCGGCAGCGTCCTCACCATGTGCGTGCAGTCGTCGGCGGCAGTGATGGCCATCACCATGATATTATGCTCCAGCGGCGCGCTCCCGATATACCAGGGCATCGCGCTGGTGATGGGCGAAAACATCGGAACGACAGTGACATCGAACCTGGCAGCGCTGACAGCATCGACACAAGCGCGCCGCGCCGCCTTCGCCCACATGTTTTTTAACGTGTTCGGAGTGCTGTGGATGCTCTTCTTCCTGCATCCGTTTATCAATATGGTATGCTATGTGGTTGACTATGAACAAGGAATGTCCGACCCCGCTAAACTGAGCGTGGTGCTGGCGATGTTCCATACATGTTTCAATATCGCCAACACCGCTATCCTTATCGGATTCATTCCGCAAATCGAGAAAATAGTATGCTGGGCGATAAAAGACAAACCGGAGATGGAAAAGGAAGGTGTAAGACTGCAATATATCGACAACGGAATAGTGCAGACGCCTGAAATAGCAGTGCTCCAGGCAGAGAAAGAAACAGCGTCATTCGGCGTTTATGTGCAGGAAATGTTCGCCAAGGTGCGAAACCTTCTCGATGAGAAAAACGACGGTAAATTTGCCGAGCAGTTCGCAGTCATTGAAAACAAGGAGCAAATTTCCGACCAGATCGAGATAGAGATAGCAAAATATATTGAACAAGTGAGCTATGACCATCTCAGCGATGACACTAAAGTGAAGATTCGCCAGATGATGCGCGAGATTAGCGAGATAGAAAGCGTCGGCGATTCATGTTATAACATCGCAAGGACGCTGCGTCGCAAGATGGAGTTGGGAGAAAAATTCACACAATGGCAGAACCAGGCTCTGCGTGAGATGATGAAGCTGTGTGACGACGCACTTTCTCTTATGAATGCCATCATGACAGGACACCGTTCGGAATACGATGTCAACGAGTCGTACCGTGTCGAAAACGAGATGAATGTGCTGCGTCAAATGCTGAAAAACGAGAATATACGCAATGTCAACGAGATGAAATACAACTACACTGTGGGAACCATGTTCTCCGACCTGGTCACCGACTGCGAGAAACTCGGCGACTATGTCGTCAACGTCGTTGAGGCGAGAATCGGGAAATGATAAGTCAAGGCTGCCGCACAATGCGCCCGGGCGTTTTCTAATCGTGGAATCAAAGCGAGAAAATATATTTTTTGAGAAAAACGTAGATTTTTTTTGGAAAAGAAAATCAGCGTCGAGGATATTAAAAAAAAATGTCCGAAGAATTTTGCCAATCAAAAAATAAATCGTACATTTGCAAACCTTTTCGAGATTACTAAACTAAATAATAAAATTATGGAATTACCATTTGCAGAAGCGTGGAAAATCAAGATGGTCGAACCCATTAAAAAATCCACTCGTGAACAACGTGAAGAATGGCTCAATGAAGCCCATCAGAATGTGTTTATGCTGAAGAGCGACTATGTCTATATCGACCTCCTCACCGACTCGGGAACAGGTGCGATGAGTGACCGCCAATGGGCCGCTATGATGCAAGGTGACGAGAGCTACGGCGGCGCGCGCTCATTCTTCCACATGAAGGATACCATTAACGAAATCACTGGTTTTGAATATGTTATCCCCACACACCAGGGTCGTGCAGCCGAAAACGTGCTGTTCTCATATCTCGTAAAACCAGGTCATGTCATCCCGGGCAACGCTCACTTCGACACAACAAAAGGTCATATCGAGAGCCGCAAGGCATTCGCTATCGATGTCACGGTCGATGAGGCTTACGACACCCAGCTCGAAGTCCCTTTCAAAGGTAACGTCAGCCTTGAGAAATTAGAGAAGATACTCAAGGAAAACAAAGGCAACGTGCCGTTTATGGTGCTCACAGTGACTAACAACACTGTTGGTGGTCAGCCGGTGAGCATGCGGAACATTCGCGAGACCTGCGAGCTCTGCCATAAATACGGCGTGCCGGTCAACCTCGACAGCGCCCGTTTCATCGAGAACGCCTATTTTATCAAGACACGTGAAAAAGGCTATGAAAACAAGACCCTTCGCGAAATATGCAAGGAGATGTTCAGCTATGCCGACAGCATGACAATGTCGGCAAAGAAAGACGGTCTTGTCAATATGGGCGGTTTTATCGCAACAAACAAGAAAGACTGGTACGAAGGCGCCAAGTTGTTCTGCATTCCGTTTGAGGGCTTCCTCACATACGGTGGCATGAATGGCCGCGACATGGACGCCCTCGCAGTCGGTTTGAAAGAAAACATCGAATTCGATATGGTAGAGACTCGTATCAAACAGGTGCAATATCTCGCTCAAAAACTCGATGAGTACGGCATTCCTTACCAGCGTCCTGCCGGTGGTCACGCCATCTTCGTCGATGCCGACAAGGTGTTGACAAATATCCCTAAAGAAGAGTTCCCCGCCCAGACACTGACATGTGAGCTTTATCTCGAAGCGGGTATTCGCGCCTGCGAAATCGGTTATGTTCTCGCTGACCGCGACCCCGTCACACATCAGAACCGTTTCGGTGGCAACGACTTCGTGCGTCTCTGCATACCACGCCGTGTTTACACAAACAACCACATGGACGTCATAGCGGCGGCATTGAAGAACGTGTACGACCGCCGCGACACTATCAAACGCGGTCTTGAAATCACGTGGGAAGCCGAACTGATGAGACATTTTACTTGCCAGTTTAAACGCTTGAAATAGTTGTAGGAATTGAGAGTGGGGCCGTTAGCGACTCCACTCTTCTCTCCATACTTCAAATAAAGAAAAATGAATTATGTTTTCATCATAGCCCTGACATTCTGTGTCTGCACAGCCTCCACCGCTTTCAATATCGGGAATGAAAATGGCTGGTGGCGCAATCTCTGTTTTGTCGGCGCCCTGGCGGCGGGGCAGGGACTGATGTACTGGCTTGGCGCACTGCTCGGTGGCACGTTCATGTATAAATTTGAAGGTATTGCAAAAATCATCGTCGTCATATTCTGTTTCATGATAACATTCAGAATGGTGACCGACACACTGAAAATCAAAAACGGGAAGAACCTTTTCCTGATAGATAAACCAAAACAACTGATAATCCTTGCTGTCGCCCTGGGCATCAATGCCTTGATAGCAGGCCTGATGGCAAACGAGCCGTTCCTGCCGTTGTTCGGAAAATCGACACCGTTATTGCTAATAGGAGTCTCCCTCGCTTGGGGACTTGTCGGAATAGGAACCAAATTCTCACAGATGAAACTGTTGATTAACAGCTTGTTGAATCTTGTCGCGGCATTGGCGATATTGGCAACAGGATTTGTTGCAATAATCTGAAGACGATTCCACTTGATGTCAATATTCCATTTTAATAGATTTTCAACGATGTAAGTGGCGGTATGCAAATATTCTAATTCGGATTTAATGGCATGTTGATTTTTTTTAATCTCCACCTTGAAAAAATTCATGTATCTTTGTAATCTAAAACAATGTGATTAAGATTTTTTTAAACGTCTGAAAATGAAAAAGTTATATCTTGTTTTAACTCTGATAATCGCGGCTGCCACGCTCAATGCGCAGCCTCAAGGATATTACGACGGCACTGAAGGTCTCACGGGCAACGCCTTAAAGACTAAACTGCACGGCATCATTAAGAACGACAAACATGTGTCTTACAGTGGCTTGTGGAACGCTTATGAGCAGACCGACAAGAAACCGAATGGCAAAGTCTGGGATATCTATTCCGACATTCCTAACGGAACACCGCCGTATCAGTTTACTTTCGTGATAAACCAGTGCGGCAACTACAGCGGCGAGGGCGACTGCTACAACCGCGAGCATCTCTGGGCACAGTCGTGGACCAACAACGACGGCACCGAAAAAACCGACCTGCATCATGTGTATCCTACTGATGGATATGTCAACAACCGACGCTCAAACTATGCTTTCGGCGAGGTGGGAAATGCCTCCTGGACCTCGCAGAATGGCAGTAAACTCGGGAAAAACACCGTCAGCGGTTTTACCGGCACCGTGTTCGAGCCGATTGACGAGTATAAAGGCGACATCGCTCGCGCCCTGATGTATGTCAGCGTGCGCTATTATACCGAAGACGGCAAATGGAATAATTCCGATATGACAAATAAATCGATAATCAAAGACTGGGCTATTGCAATGCTCCTACGCTGGCACGAGGAAGATCCTGTCGATGATAAGGAAATCAACAGAAATAATGCCGTTTACAATATCCAACATAATAGGAACCCGTTTGTCGATTACCCGGAATTTGCCAATATGATATGGGATTCGCATTGGAGCGTCGATGAAATGCAACAGACCGTCTTGGTCAACGTATGGCCGAATCCAGCCACCTCGACAGTAAATATCAAAGGTGAGAATATTGATGCCGTTTATATGTATAACGCTGTAGGTCAATTGGTTCTGTATCTTGATGTTGATAAAGACGAGCAGTCTGTAGTCGATGTGAGCGGATTCAACAGCGGCATCTATTTCATGAATGTCATCTCCGGAAACGGAGGGTCTGTGCTGAAAAAAATAATGGTGCGATGATTTCGATTCAAAATCTGAGCATACATTTCACAGGTCAAGACCTCTTTTCCGACATCAATTTCATGATTCGGGAGAAGGACCGTATAGGTCTTGTGGGCAAAAACGGCGCCGGAAAGACGACTCTCATCCGTATCATCGCCGGCATTGAACAGCCATCGCACGGCAACGTCGTGATGTCTGACGACATTACAATAGGCTACCTCCCTCAAGAGAAAAACATACATTCCACCAAGACAGTCCTTGAAGAGACGATGACGGCTTTCGAGGAGTTTCATCAAATTGAGAGAAAACTGTCGCAACTGCAGGACGAGCTGTCGCAACGTGCTGATTATGAAAGCGACAGCTATCAAAAGCTCTGTGAGAAGATGAGTGCTCTCAATGAGCGGCTGACACTCCTCGGCGGTCATTCCGCGGAGGGTGAGGCTGAACGAATCCTTGTGGGGCTCGGCTTCGACCACGAGGACATGACGCGCGCGATGAACGAGTTCAGCAACGGCTGGCAGATGCGCGTGGAGCTCGCAAAAATATTGTTGCGAAAACCTCGACTGCTGCTTCTCGACGAGCCTACCAACCATCTTGATATCGAGTCAATACAATGGCTTGAAAGCTATCTGAAAAGCTACTACGGTGCCATCTTCATGGTGTCGCACGACCGCGCCTTCCTCGACCATATCACTATACGAACCATCGAGATTTCGGGCGGAAAGATTTACGACTACAAATGCGCCTACTCCGAGTTCGTGGAGCGTCGTGAGGAGCGTATCGACATGCAGAAAGCCGCCTACGACAACCAACAACGCGAAATCAAGGAGATAGAGGCGTTCATCGAGCGGTTCCGCTATAAAGCCACCAAGGCCAAGCAAGTGCAGTCGCGAGTAAAACAACTCGAAAAAATGGACGTGGTGGAAATCGACGACCGCGACAAGTCGGTGATGCACTTCAAGTTCCCGCCGGCGCCACACTCCGGCAAGGTGACAATAGAACTGAACCATGTGTCGAAGTCTTACGGCGAGAAAAATATTCTCAACAACATAAATCTTCTCATACCAAGAGGCGAGAAAATAGCTTTCGTGGGCCGTAACGGCGAAGGAAAATCCACCTTGGCGAAAATCATCTCGGGAGTGCTCGACTACACCGGAGAAGTAAAACTCGGTCATGAGGTGAAAATCGGCTATTACGCTCAAAATCAACAGGATATGCTCGATGCGGAAAAAACAGTGTTCGAAACATTAGATGATGTGGCAACCGGCGAGATGCGAGTCAAGGTGAAATCGCTGCTCGGTGCCTTCCTGTTCAGCGGCGAGACAATCGACAAAAAAGTCAAGGTGCTGTCAGGTGGTGAGAAAGCACGCCTCTCATTGGCAAAAATGCTGCTCTTCCCGACAAATCTACTTGTCCTCGACGAGCCGACAAACCACCTCGATATGCTTTCTAAAGATATCTTGAAATCGGCGCTTATTCAGTTCGACGGCACCCTCATCGTCGTCTCGCACGACCGTGATTTCTTGCAGGGTCTAACGACAAAAGTTTACGAGTTTAAAAAGCCTCATATCAAGGAATATATAGGCGACATCTACGATTTCTTGGAAGAAAAACGTCTCAAGGAACTTGATGACTTGAACCGTCAGCGGAAATCTCAACAGCAACAAGCACCTGCCGCTTCTCAAAATAAAATCGATTACGAGGCTAAAAAAATTGAAGAGCGTGAAAAACGACGTGTCGAAAAGGAAATAAAGAAACTGGAAGAGCAAATCAACGCCATTGAAAAGGAGCTCGCCATGTTGGACCGTATAATGGCTGACCCCTCATCGCATCCGGAAGTGGAAGTGAATGACAATTTCTATTGGTCGTACGGAAAGAAAAAAGAGGAACTGCAATATCTAATCGATAAGTGGGGAGAGATTGCGATGTGAAAAATGACATTTTGAGACGAAATCTTTGGCAGACAAGAAGCAAAAGCTTTGATAATTTGACAAAACATTCGTTTCGGAGGATTGAAAATCCATTGAAACAATAGAAAAACGTGTTTTTATCAAAGTTGTTATATTTTGTTGATATACAGTATTTTAGATAATGTTTCGTCAACTATTTTTGTCTGTCATACCTTGGTTTCTCATCTTGTTTTCCACCGGTATCGCATAAATCCCCAATAAAATCTCGGTGAAACGCTTCTCTGCTTCACTCCCGAGCTCCTCGTAAAGTTTCGAGAAAATTTTGTCGCAATAGGCTTTGAAAACTTCTTCTTCTTCTTTGGTATAGTGCTTTTTAAACGTGGAAGTTCCTGATAGCCAGTCGTTTGCGATGAAGTTATTGGAATATAACTGATAATGTTTGTAAATCCTTTTGTCAATCATATCAGCCACAGCCGGCACAATCTCGTGCTTGTCGGCTCCCTCAAAGGGTTTTAAGTCGTCGTAAGTGATTGTGGGACAAATCACTATGCTCATAACGCCTTTTTTCTTCGTAAGACCCGAAACGATGCTGTCCATGTCTTCCATCGGTTTCTTCACATAAACGCCGTCGCGTTCCTTCAGATAGCTTTCCCTCGCTTTCATCATGGCACACGGCTCGTATTCATACGATGTCGCAATAGGGGTGATGTTCAACTCCGCAAGGTTTGGCACGAGGTTTTTCTTGTCTCCCGACATCGAGAACATATTGATGAGACCGTTGTCGGTCTTGTCGTTGCCATCTTTGGTTCTGCCGTTGCGTTGCGCAATCCACACGGATTTGTTTCCTCTAATGAGAAATCTGATGTAATCGGAAAGATGTTGTGAGTTTTGAGCCAACTCCCTGATATTCTGCGATCTCTCGACCTTGAACATCTTGTTGCTCTTCCCGAAAACGTCAATGGTTTTATTCAGGATAAGATTGCTTCCGTAAGCGATGTTGCATGTTTTCAAATTGTTTTCCAACATATACATCTGTAAGATGAACGCGTCGAGGGTTATGTCGCGGTGATTGCCGGTGAACAGATGTGCCTTGTTCTTGTCGATGCTGTCGAAACCAAAGGTTTCGACGCGTTTCATGGTTGTCGATACTATCAACTTTACGAAACGTGTCATCATAATGCGCTGAAACTCATCGGTGGTCTTGATGCTTCTCAACAAATCCTTAATCTCGTCGTCAGACTTGTTCGGAAGCACCAATTTGGCCAATGATAGCGATGTCTCGTCATTGATGAAGTATTCCATGGCTGACGGAATCTCATCGTCTTTATATGACCTAATATCTTCGAATTGCTCTGTTGTCATCTTAAATCATCATTCTACAATCATAAACGGCATAAGTGCTTGAATACCGTTTATTCTCGATATTCTCTCCGCGGATTCGATATAATTGTAATAAATTCCAAATTTTTTCTTTAATGTTGACTTTGTGTATGGTTCAGGCATACTGCCTTTCATAATCATATCCATCAAATCGGTTTGTTTCGGATAATCTTTGATGGAATAGTCGGTAAGATGCGCTTGTTTAGCCGCATATTCTATGGCTTTGTCGAGTCCGCCGAGTTCATCTACGAGTCCGAGCTCCACGGCGTCGGCTCCTGCCCACACCCTGCCTTGTCCTATTGAGTCAACATAACTCTGACGCAGTCCGCGGGTGCGTGCCACCAATGCAGTGAAGTCGTCGTATGTGTTGCCGACATATTTCTGCAGCATGGCTTTCTGATATTTGGTCAACGGTTCGTTGATTCTTCCGAAGTCGGCGTTCTCATTGGTCTTGACCACGTCGAAAGTCAGTCCTAATGTCTCGTTCAGGAATTTTTTAGCGTTAGGGAAAACTCCGAAAACCCCGATAGAACCCGTCAATGTTGTTGGGTCGGCGAAGATATAGTCGCTTCCCGCCGATATCATGTATCCGCCTGAAGCCGCATAGTTGCCCATGGAGACGATGAATGGTTTCTCGGCTTTTGCAAGCTCCACTTCTCTTCTGATGACATCTGATGCCAATGCGCTGCCGCCGGGTGAGTTCACGCGCATCACTATGGCTTTCACTTTCTTGTTTTCGCGGGCCTCGCGGATGGCCTTGGACAATGTTATCGAGCCGATTGTCTCATCGTCACCGTCGCCGTCGATGATTTCCCCGTTGGCATATATTAAGGCTATCTTGTCGGCTTTGGCCTTGGCTTCCGGTCTCACACTCGCATATTGCGCGTTGTTTAAAATGTTGATTTTCTTGGATTTGTCTATCCCTGCAAGTCCCTTGATCCTGGCGATAATCTCGTCTCGGTAAACGAGACCGTCAACGAAGCCTTCCTCAAGAGCCACTTCGGCATCGAAAGTCAGAGCCAAATCGTCGGCTAACGTGTTGATTCTATCTATGCTGATGCCTCTCGTGGCGTTGATGTCGCTGACGACTTTAAACCAGACGGTGTTGAGAAGCTTGCTCATCTGTTCGCGGTTTGCCTCGCTCATCTTGTCAAGAAAATAAGGCTCAACGGCACTCTTGAATTTGTTGTTCGGTCCTCTGACAATCTGTATCTCTATGTCAAGTTTGTCGAGAAGATTCTTGTAAAACATAACCTGCGCCGACATTCCGTGTATGTCGAGCATGCCTTCCGGGTTGAGATAAATCTCGTCGCCAGCTGTCGCAAGATAATAGGCGTTCTGCCCTAAAACATCAGAATATGTGATGACGAATTTACCTGATTCCCTGAAACTAAAGAGATGATTTCGTATCTCTTCGATGTTTGCCATGGAGGTCCCGATTGTTGACAATTCCATGAATATCCCGCTGATGTTAGGGTCGTTTTTTGCCGCGTCGATGTTGGCGATAATGTCGTTCATGCCCGACAAATCGGCGTTGATGTCGTTGCGTAAACCCATCAAGAGACCTATGATGTCGTCTTTTGTCGTCCTTTCTGGAATGACATAGTCGAGGTTCATGTAAAGCACTGTTTTCGGCTTTGCGCTAACAGTGTCGCTTGTGCTTGAACCAATAGTCCATATCAATAGTATCAGCGCTATTGTCAGCATCAATGCCGATCCGAGGCATGATGCGAACATAAATTTAAAGAACTGCTTCATTGTTTAAAAATTTTTTCAAAGATACAATTTCTTTCATTATATTTGCATGTTGTAAGGCAAAAAAATTTTTCATGGCTTCTGAATTGGTATTCATTTTGTTAGGTTCGAATCTTGGTGACCGGGAATCTCTTATGAATCAGGCAAGGATAATGATAGGAGAGAGGTGTGGCGAGATTGTAGCCAGGTCGCGTCTTTACGAGTCGGAACCCTGGGGTTTTGAGTCGGAGCAATGGTTTTTGAATCAGATTGTGGAGGTTGTCACGTCGTTGTCGCCTGACGAACTGATGCTGTCGTTGCTTGCCATTGAGAAGACGCTTGGTCGTGACCGCAGCGTGCCGCATGAGGGTTATGTATCGCGCCCGATGGACCTCGATATTCTTTACTATGGCGACAAAGTGATTGACACACAATTAGTCGCGGCACCGCACCCGCGCCTCCACCAACGTCGTTTTACCCTGCTGCCGCTCTGTGATATAGCCCTTGACTTTGTGCATCCGATCTTGAGAAAATCAAACCGGCAGCTTCTCGATGAATGTCATGACACCGGTGTCGTAAGAGTTTTTAATGCGTGGACAAATGTAAATCAGTCATAAATAAGATATATGAGATATAATTACGTGGCAATAGAAGGCACGATGGGTGCAGGCAAGACAACATTGTCAACGATGATTTCGCGCGATTTCAACGGAAAACTCTTCCTCGAAGAGTTTGAACCCGACAAGAATCCGTTTCTGGCGAAGTTTTACGAAAACCCCGACAAATACGCCTTTCAAGTGGAGATGACATTTCTCGCCTTGCGTTTTCAACAACAGAAAGACAAACTCGGAAATCTTGACCTTTTCCACGATTTCATCATATCTGATTACTATGTGGCAAAATCGCTCATCTTCTCGCGGGAGAACCTGCAACCAGATGAATATGAACTGTTTTCGAGGTTCTTCAATATCATTTTCTCAAATATCCCCAAACCGGAACTGATGGTGTACCTGTATCTCGATGTGGAGCATCTGCAATATAATATTCGCAAGCGTGGAAGAGACTATGAGCAGAATATCGACGACTCGTATCTTGAGCATCTTCAGCAGGGTTATTTCGATTTTATCAAGCAGCAGAACGACATGCGTATCTTGATTTTGGATACTAATAACATTGACTTTGTCGCTAACAGGAGAGATTATGAGAGGATGGTGGAAGCTATCAACCAGCCTTACGACATAGGAATCCACAGGTTGGTTATGTGATTGACGACAAAAAAGGTCTCCTAAACAGGAGACCTTTTTTGTCGTTTTTACCTGAAACTCGGATTACTTGTTGATGTAAACCTGTGTTTTTCTGAGTTTTTTCAAAATATTGTTCAGTTCAGGATACTTGGCTTTCATCTGGTTCAAAGCTGCTGTCTGATCATCGGCGTTTTTGATGTTCTTGGCAATCTCGGCTTTGTTTGCGATGTTTGACTCTTCAAGGGCTTGGAAGAAACCGTCCCAGTCTGAACCCATGCCTTTTGCGTCGAATCTGATGTCTTCGGCTTTGTCACCAAGTTCTCTCTTGATGTAGTTGGTTGTGGCTTTTGCGCGGTTTTCTGAAAGTTTCTCGTTCTGTGCGTCGTTGCCCTCTGGTGAAGCATAGCCGATGGCTTTGATTGTGTGGATCCCTCTGCCGTTTTCAATCTCTTCGCCGATTCCTCTCACCTGGTCTCTGTTGGCTTTTGTGTCTTCAACTTCTGCCTGGCCAACTTTGAATGTGAGGTGAATGTCTTTTTCCTCATAGTATTTCTCGAGTGTCTTGGCGTCGTCAGCTTGTTCCTGTGCCGGAGCTGCTGCCTGTGCTGTTGGCTGATAGTCTTTCAATGCTTCTTCGACAGCGTCTTTCACTGCTTGTTGGATGGCTTCTTTACATGCTTCGCAATCCGGAGCTTTCTCTTCTGCTGAAGCGATTGTTGGAGCGACTGCCGCGGCAGGAGCCGGGGCGGCTTTTCTGAATTTGTATCTGAAACCAACCGCACCTGTCGAATACCAGTCATAGTGGTCGCCGCCTGCATAGGCCTCAAGACGGTCAGTGTCTGTGTAAGTTGTCATGATGTCAAGGAAAAGAGCGCAGTTTCTGTTGAGGTTGAACTCAAACTCAACACCGAAAGGAACTTCCCAAACAATTTTTCTGCCACCGATGCCGTTGCCCTTCAACTCTTTCGGTGAATCGTCATAACCAACTTTAATAGTATTGCCGTTCTGGTTGATTCTTGCCTGGAACATCATCTGTCCGAAACCGACGTGTGGCTTCAATCCGAACACTCTGTCAGGTTTATAACCCCAGATAAGGCTTACGAGGTCTGCCGACACATTCAAGTCATAAGCGAAGAAACTCGCATTTTCAACTGTGAAGACGTTGTCTAATTTGCCTTTCAAAGTTCCGGCTGAAATTCTACCGTAGGCTGAAAAATGGTTTGCGAAAACATAACCGCCGTGGATGCCCATCTCCGGTCTCACGTTTTTGAGATATTCATTCGGCTTGTTGTCACCATAAAGGAGTGTCGCACCCTCGTCAAAGCCGACATACCAATAATTGTTATTACTTGCTTTAGTCTGGTTTTCTTCCGTACTCTGTCCGAAGAAAGCCAAAGGCATAATTGCTAATGCAATGAATAGTAATGATTTGAATGTAAATTTACTCATAATTGTTAATTTTTTTATAATTAAAAAATGTCCCTGTATTTCACGATTGCAAAGATAGGTAAAAAATCCAATAGTATTACAAGAAAAACAAAAAAATGTCAAAAAGATAAATATTTAGACAAAAAACATTTATAATCAATCTGTTATAATCAAATTTTTTAAATCTTCAAACAGATGGTACATTACAATTCCTCCCGATACCGATACATTTAAAGAATGTTTCGTGCCTTTTTGCGGTATTTCCACTGCTTGTTCGCAGTATTTCAGTATCTCGTCGTCAACGCCGTCAACCTCGTTGCCAAACACATAGGCCGACTTTTCAGGAGTCTTGAAGTCGTTCAGCATGATGCTGTTCTCGACTTGTTCTACGGCGAAGATTCTATAACCCGATGACTTCAGTTGCCGGCAGGCCTCCTCCGTTGTGTCGAAATACTTCCATTCGACACTCTCGTCGGCGCCAAGGGCTGTTTTGTGAATTTCGCGGTGCGGCGGACAAGCTGTTATCCCGCAAAGGTATATCGACTCAATGCGGAAAGCGTCGGCGGTGCGGAAAAAAGAGCCGACATTCTCCATAGAGCGCACGTTGTCAAGCACTATTATAACAGGTATCTTGTCGATATCATGATACTCGGCGATGTTCAGCCTGTTCAACTCTGGCGTCGTCAATTTTCGCATAAAGTGATTTTTTTTGCAAAAATAGTTATTTTTTTTTGATGAAGTTTCAAGAAAAAATCGTAATTTTGTACATTATTAGCATCTTGAACTAACAACGAGTATTTTTAAATTTTTGTAATTATGGCTAATCCTAACGACACCCCATTAATGAGGCAGTACTATGCTTTCAAGGCGAAATATCCTGAAGCGATGTTGTTGTTTCGTGTCGGCGACTTTTATGAGACTTATGGTGAAGATGCGAAGAAGTCGTCGGAGATATTGGGCATAGTTCTTACAAGACGTTCCAACGGAACCTCTGTGGGTTCGGAGATGGCGGGCTTTCCACATCATGCACTCGACACCTATCTGCCGAAACTGGTCAGGGCAGGGCTGAAGGTGGCTGTGTGTGAGCAACTTGAAGATCCGAAGTCGGCCAAAGGCTTGGTGAAAAGAGGCGTTGTGGAGCTGGTGACACCGGGTGTTACATATAACGACAATGTGCTCGTTCAAAAAGAGAACAACTTTCTCGCCTCGGTGCATCTTGAGAAAAACGAGAGCGGCATAGCGTTTCTTGATGTCTCGACGGGAGAGTTTTATCTGACGCAGGGCAATAACGAGTATGTCGATAAGCTGATGCAGAGCTTCAACCCCTCGGAAGTGCTTTGCCAACGTAACAAACGCCGCGACTTTATCGAGGCTTTCGGCGATAAATATTTCCTGTCGGTGTTCGATGACTGGGTGTTTACCGACGATTATGCCAATGATATGCTTATGCGTCATTTCAACACCACCTCCTTGAAAGGTTTCGGTGTCGATGACTTCCCGAAGGGCATAGTGGCGGCAGGTGCGGCAATCCATTATCTTCATGAGACGCAGCATGATAAGATAGATTATATCACCTCGCTCTCGCGAATCGACCAGGGACAGTTTGTGTGGCTCGATAAGTTCACGATTCGTAACCTTGAGCTTCTCAACACTCCGAACCCTAATGCAAAAACCCTTATCGACATCATCGACAAGACCGTCTCGCCCATGGGGTCGCGGCTTCTGCGCCGCTGGATTTCGCTGCCGCTCAAAAACAAAGAACAAATCCATGCTCGATACGAGGTCGTGGATTATTTTTATAAAAACAAAGATGTTGTCGCTAAATTTCAAGATGCGATACGTCAAGTGGGTGATTTGGAGCGACTTATCTCCAAAGTGTCGCTCGCTCGGGTAAACCCTCGCGAGCTCCTGCAAGTAGCATGCGCTCTCGAGCAAATCACAACGCTACGCGAACTGTGCGAAAAAAGCGATAATGCGGCCGTGAAAGCCTTCGCCGAACAGCTGAATCCATGTGATTCAATACGAAATAGAATCAAGAAAGAGATTCGCCCCGATGCCCCCGCGACGACATCTAAAGGCAATTTCATCGCCGACGGAGTCGATGCCGAACTCGATGACTTGAGAAACCTCTCTCGTTCCGGAAAGGATTACCTTATTAATATACAACACCGCGAGATGGCGACAACGGGCATCTCTTCGCTGAAAGTGGGATTCAACAACGTGTTTGGCTATTATCTTGAGGTTACTAACACCCACAAAGACAAGGTGCCTGCCGAATGGATTCGTAAGCAAACACTGGCAAATGCCGAACGCTATGTCACGGAGGAGTTGAAAGAATATGAACAGAAAATTCTCGGTGCTGAAGAAAAAATACAAATTATAGAAGACCGTATGTATGCTGAATTGGTGAGTGCTACGGCGGAATTTGTCGCGCCAATACAACTCGACGCCGCATTGGTGGCGAAAATCGACTGCCTCGTCAACTTCGGCTTCATCGCCTTGAATAACAACTATGTCATGCCAACGGTTGACGACTCGTATGTCATTGATATCAAAGAAGGCCGGCATCCTGTCATCGAGCGGATAATGCCGGTGGGCGAGGAGTATATCTCCAATGATGTGTATCTTGATCGCGAGAAACAACAAATCATAATAATTACCGGTCCTAATATGTCGGGTAAATCGGCGTTGTTGAGACAGACCGCGCTCATCGTTTTGCTGGCGCAGATAGGTTCTTTTGTCCCGGCAACCGAAGCCCGTATCGGCTTGGTTGACAAGATATTCACGCGTGTCGGCGCAAGCGACAACATATCGTCGGGAGAGTCCACTTTCATGGTGGAGATGAATGAAACGGCATCGATTTTGAACAATGTGTCGAACAGAAGTCTCATCTTGCTTGATGAAATCGGGCGAGGCACCAGCACTTACGACGGTATCAGCATCGCATGGGCTATAACTGAATATCTGCACGAGCATCCTACAATGCGTGCCAAAGTGATGTTCGCCACTCATTATCACGAACTTAACGAGATGGAAGTGTCGTTCAAAAGGATTAAGAATTATCACGTCGCCGTTAAGGAGGTGGGTAATAAAGTCGTCTTTTTGAGGAAACTAAAGAGAGGTGGCAGCGCACATAGCTTCGGCATCCATGTGGCGGCAATGGCAGGAATGCCTCGTAAAGTCGTTGACAGAGCGGACGCTCTGTTGTCGATGCTCGAGAAATCACACTCGCATGAAAATCTCGACGAAGCTGTCAGGGAAAACAAGCAAATCGACAGTATGCAACTCAGCTTCATACAACTCGACGACCCCTTGTTGTTGCAGATTAAAGACGATATTTTAAATATCAATATCGACACATTGACACCGGTTGAAGCACTGATGAAACTTAACGAGATTAAAAAGATGTTAAAAAATTATTGATTATCAAAGGATTGGATTATAGATAAAAAATTTAAAAAAAAACGTTGACGGTATTTAAAAAAGTTGTACTTTTGCACCGTTGTTTCAAAGCGGATTTCTTGGAGCAGCGAGGGCAGAATCAAGTTTGTTTGTTTTGCCGAGTCGTGACAAGAAGCCGCAAAATTTTGGAACAAAATTTTGCGGAAATAGCTCAGTTGGTAGAGCACGACCTTGCCAAGGTCGGGGTCGCGAGTTCGAGTCTCGTTTTCCGCTCATGGTTCTTTAAAATATGAATCGCATAGTTCCCAGGCGGACTTCTTGGAGCAGCGAGGGCAGAATCAAGCTTGTTTGTTTTGCCGAGTCGTGACAAGAAGCCGCAAAATGAAAGCCGGTTGCGGACTTCTTGGAGCAGCGAGGGCAGAATCAAAACTTGTTTGTTTTGCCGAGTCGTGACAAGAAGCCGCAAAATGAAAGCCGGTTGCGGACTTCTTGGAGCAGCGAGGGCAGAATCAAAACTTGTTTGTTTTGCCGAGTCGTGACAAGAAGCCGCAAAATTTTGGAACAAAATTTTGCGGAAATAGCTCAGTTGGTAGAGCACGACCTTGCCAAGGTCGGGGTCGCGAGTTCGAGTCTCGTTTTCCGCTCCAAGATATAAGTGCCTGAGTGGCGGAATCGGTAGACGCGCCGGACTTAAAATCCTGTGTCCATTGTGGACGTGCCGGTTCGACCCCGGCCTCAGGTACGAGAAGATACAAAGACTTAAAATATTGGCAATCAATGTTTTAAGTCTTTCTTTGTTAAATAACATAAAAAAACAAAAAAAACATTATGAAAAAAAATATCTTCGTCGAAATTAAAAACTATGCGATAATCACCGTGTGCTTGTTCGTCATAGCACTCGGCTGGACGGCATTCCTTATCCCTAACAACATGCTTGGCGGCGGTGTCAACGGTATCGCAACTATCGTTTACTGGGTCACAGGACTCTCCACTGGTTATACTATCTTCGCCCTGAACGCCTTGCTCATAATATTCTCTTTGAAAATTTTAGGGTGGAGATTCGGGATAAAAACGATATATTGCATCGTTGTGATGGCGTTGTTCTTCTCTTTGCTGCAGAATGTGTTCGGCGACGTGCCTGTGATTTCCGACATGTTCCTTGCGGCTATCATCGGGGGAGGCATAGGCGGTTTCGCTAACGGAATGATTTTCCTCTCCGGCGGCAGCACGGGCGGTGTGGATATAATTACAATGGTGGTGAACAAATACCGTAACATTTCGCTCGGACGGTTTACCTTGGCGATGAATCTCGTCATCATCGGGAGTTTGTTCTTCGTGTTTCAGGATTTAGGGATACTTCAGCGTGTCGAGTTGATAATATATTCTCTGGTCGGTAATTTCGTGAGCAGTTACTGCATGGACCTCGCTTTCACGGGAAGCAAACAATCGGTGCAGATGTTCATCTTCTCGTCGAAGCCAGAGGTTATAGCAAATAGAATAGGCAACGAGATTCGTCGTGGTGTCACGGTGATTCGCGGTACCGGCTGGTACACAAAACAGGATAGCGACATTTTGATGGCTGTGGTGCGAAAGACGGAGTGCCAGCCTGTTATCAGAATAGTGAAACAAGAAGACCCCAAGGCTTTTGTGTCTGTGAATACTGTGATGGGTGTTTATGGCAAAGGGTTCGAGGTTATGAAGAAATAAAAAAAAGGCTGCCGTCAGGCAGCCTTTTTTTTATTTACTTGATTCCAAGTTTTTTCTTGATTGACTTTGGAAGAGCGTCTTTGTGAACGACGTAGTTCAAGGTCTTGTAGCGCACGAATGCTTCCGAGGCATACCATATTCCGTCGTAGTTGCCTGCATCGCCCCATGAGTTTTTCACCATGAAGTAAACGTTGCCAATCTGGTCTTTGGCCTTGCCGTAGATTACCATGCCGTGGTCGTCAGTTGTCTCGTAGTTGTTATAAGCGTCGATACGATCCTGGTCGTTGACCCAGCGTTGTGGCGTGGGTTTGTTCATGGCTTCTTTTTGGCGGTCGGCTGCGCTGAGTCCGTTCCAATGCGCGTAGTCGGTGCCTGATTTGTCCGCTGCCTGGTTTTTGAGGTCCGGGAGGACGCAAACGCCTGCCATCTTGCCTCTGAGCCAGCCTTGCTCGCTGACATCGGAACCCCAAGCTATTGGGTAGCCGTTGTCGATGGCGTTGTTCATCACCTCCATGAACTCATCGACAGGGAGGTTGTAGGCTTTGCCCCAGCGCCAGTTGTCCTGAACCTCGATGACGAATTGCTCATACCATGGCTGATGTGCGAATGAAGCGATGTTGACATAGTCGTCCATGTTCAAGCCTGTTGACTTTGCGAACTCCATCGGAGTGTATTCTTTGCCGTTGTAGAAGAATGTCTCCGGACATTTCCCGATGTAAGCGTCGAGGATTCCGTTGAAAGCGTTCTTCCAGAGCGGAATGTGGTTGTCGTCTGTTCCAAGCTGGAGTTTTTTGGTTTTGACAACGCCTTCGAGGAATCTGCCGCTGACGTTTGATAATTCCGAGAAGTCGCTGAGGTCGTCGCCATGCATCTGACCTGCTTTCATCTCTGAATCAGGAACGAGACCGTAGTGTTTGATGGCATAGATGACATCGCCGAATGAGCCGCCTTCTGAATATGACACGTCGCCATGTGTGCGGACATGACGGTCGGCGCGGTCCTGGTAGGTCTTGTACACGATGTACATCTCGGAGAAATCGTACTCCGGCTTGCCCATGCGGAGCAATTCAGCCTCGAAGAAACCGAGTGTCGAGTAGCACCAGCATGTGCCTGCTCTGTTCTGATCTCTCACAGGTGTGATGGGTAATTCCTTGATGACCTCAAATCTGTAACCGTCATCTTCTTTTTCTTCTGCTTCTTGTGCGAATGCCGGCATGCTCAAAAACAGAGCGGCTGCCATTAAAAAATGTCTGAATTTCATTGTGTTTTTATTATTTAATGATACAATAATTGATGCAGTGTTAAGACGCGGTTAATCGCGTCTGTGCTCATATTAGTTGATGTTACTTAATATTGAGATTGTTTCTCATTTCGTTTGACAAACCAGCCTTGTTGACAGTGAAGAACACTGTGTGCAGTTTCACGAACTCTTCGGAACAGTACCAATAACCTTTGTGAGGTCCTGCTTCTCCCCAGGAGTTCTTCACCTTATAATATTTGTTGCCGTTTTGGTCGTGCGCGATGCCGACGAGCAGCATGCTGTGGTCGTCGCCGGTGCTCCAGTCGTTGTAGGCGCGCTGGTGCATCTCACCGGTCACTGTCTTTTCAGGCAAGATATATTCAAATGAATATTGTTTCTCCAGAATCTCCTTGTCGGTCATCTTCTTGAACGCCTTGGGGTCGCTTTCGCGGATTTTGTTGACATCGTCTTCGGGTACTATAGCGAGGCCGTGTTTGCGCGAGAAGCCTTTGTCGCTGACATCTTGCGCCCAACCGACGGTGTACCCGTTGTTCAAGGCGTTGTCAACTTCTTCCATCATCTCGTCGAAACCCATGTTATAGGTCATGGTATATGTCCAGTTGTCGGGAATGAGAAGAAGGAATGGCTTGTACATCTCCTTGTCCATGAACGAAGAGAACTGCACGTAATCGTCGATGTCGAGTTTGTATTTGTCGGCGAACGACTTGGGGGTGTATGTCGTGCCTTGATACTCGAAACATTCCGGCACCTCGCCGAGGTAAGCGTCGAGTATGCCTTTCATGACTTTTGGATATGTCTCGTAGAGAATGCGGCCGTTGCTTTTCTGTGTAACCATTTGGGCGTAGTTCTCGATGACTTTCTGAATTTCCGAATGATTGTGTTTGTCGTCGCCGATGACGAGACCGCTGTAAGCCTCGTTGGTAATCATGCCAGTCTCGTCGATGGCGTAGAGAACGTCGAACACCTCGCCTCCGCAGCTGAGGTCGGCGCCTCCGTGCAACTGTACGAAGCGGTCGAATTTCTTGTTGTAGGCCCAACGTACAGAAAACATCTCCGAAAGGTTGAGCTCCTCGCCGTATTTCCTCAAAATTTCGGCCTCGACGAAACCTGTGCCGGCGAAGCACCAACAAGTTCCTGACATCGCCTGATTTTTCACCACGGTGTGAGGCACCTCCACATCATCTGTGAACTGATAGACCTTTTTCTCGTCTTTCTGTGCAAAGGCGGAAATCGTGAAAAGCATTGCAACTGCTAATGAAAAAATGTATTTTAAGTTTTTCATGATATTGATTGTTAGTGATTTTTTTTCAAGGTCACAAAAATAGTGAATTAATGCAAATGTTATGATAAAAGAGGAATTTTTTTATGTTTTTTTAGAAATAGTAAAATATTTTACTATATTTGCGCTTTAAAAAATAAACACATAATATGACTTTTATTCCGACGAAATATCAGGTGAAATGCGTTGCTGACGGACGTATTTGTGAAGATTCGGGCTGGATGCTCGATTTCCCTAACAGCGAGAATCCGAGTCTCATCCGTGCGGTTTACGAGAAGAAACAGCTCGAAGTGAAAGAGGAGAATGGCGGTTTATACCGTTTTGCCGACTGGCTTCCTATCAAGAATTTATTGAAAGGGGTCTCATGTCCTGTTACTTATAAGAGTGATAAACTTGCCAAGAGGTTGGGACTTGACAATTTATATATTACATTCAACGGATATTATCCTGAGATTGGTGTTCGTATGCGCACCTGCTCCTTCAAGGAGACCGAGGCTTATTCGGTGTGCGCTCGTCTCGGTTCCGAGCTTCGCGACAAGGTGATGGTCGTTTCTTCGGCTGGTAACACCGCTCGCGCCTTCGCACAGGTGTGTTCAGACAACAATATCAAGCTTTTGCTGACAGTTCCGGAGGACAATATTGACGCCTTGTGGTTCGAGAAGCCGCTCAACCCTTGCGTGAAGCTGCTTTGCACCGAACATGGAAGCGACTATTTCGACGCTATCAATCTTGGCAATATCGTGTGCGAGATGGACGGATATTTCGCCGAGGGCGGTGCCAAGAATATCGCTCGTCGTGACGGCATGAGCACCACCATGATGTCGGCGGTGACATTTATCGGACGCATTCCGGATTATTATTTCCAGGCTGTTGGAAGTGGCACAGGCGCTATCGCGGCATGGGAAGCCAACCTGCGTTTTATCGAGGACGGTCGTTTCGGCAAGAACAAGGCAAAGATATATGTGTCGCAGAACAAGCCATTCACACCTATGTATGATGCGTGGAAGGCGCACTCGAGGGCTTTGCTGCCTTACGATGCGGCGCAGGCGCGCAAAGATGCCGCCGAAATTTGCGCCAAGGTGTTGTCAAACAGAAAACCGCCGTACTCGCTGGCGGGAGGCTTGTATGACGCCATGGTCGATACCGACGGCGATTTCTTTGTCGTGACAAACGAAGAGGCTCAAAAAGCCTGCGACATGTTCAAGGAACTCGAAGGCATCGACATCTACCACGCTGCCGGAGTGGCAACGGCTTCGCTTGTGCAAGCTATTGAGAATAAGCAGGTTAAAGCCGACGATGTCATCATGCTTAACATCACTGGAGGCGGCGAGGCTTTGTTTAAAAAACATAATGATGTGTGGTTTCTGAAACCGGATAAGGTCTTTGGCGTCAACGCCTCGAAAGAAGAAATCAAGGAATTTGTGAAAAATATGTAACCTCATTTCGGGCGAAACGAAGTGAAGTCGAGAAATCCCCTGCAAAAGAGTCGTTGCTCACTTGCAGGGGATTTCTTCATTCCGCTCCGCTTTGGTCGAAACGACGGGCGGAAGTGTTATCTTTTTACGACTTTGTTAACCGTGGCATTGCCGTTGTTGTCAACGACTTTCACCATGTAAACGCCTGTCTTGAGTCCGCTCATGTCGATGTTTACATCGCTTGATGAAACTTTGACATCGATTACCTTCTGACCGCAGATGTTGTAAACTTCAACTGCGTTGATTCCTTCGCCGTCAACGGTGATGTTGCCGTCGGTCGGGTTAGGATAGATATTGTAGCTGTTGGCTGCGTTTTCCGCAACGTTATCGTTGCTGTTGAATATTTCGCCTTTGGCAATCTTCACGGAAGTTTTGTCTTCTGCATACAAGGCTTGAATTTCAACGACATAGAATTCTCCAGGCGTATATTCAACGATGCAACTTGTTTCTGTTGTGTTTTCAGCCACTAACTCGTTGTTGACCCACACACTGTATCCGGCTGGGGTGCTCCCCTCGTGAGCTTCCCAGGAAACGACTTTGCGGTATGCGTCATCTTGGTTTTCAATAGTGACATTGGCAACTGGATAAGGGTGCTCGTCGGTGTATTCGTACATGAAATGGCTGTTGATGATTTCTTTTGTGCCGACATTTTGAATCCATGCAGCCACTTCAAGGTCGCTCATCTCTTCAACGTGTGTTGATGTCATATCGTATGTGTATTCAAAATGCTGACATTCTCCTGCAGGGATATTGAGTTCGTCTCCTGCCGGATCTGTCAAGAATTTCATGAATACATGGTGGAACGAGGTCTCGCCGTTTCCGCCGACATTGTTGTGGGTTTCTTTCTCGTTGACTGTGACAAACGCTTTTTCAACGTTCAAATTATAATATGCCATGAAGTCAACCTTGACGGTGATGTTGTTGCCGTCAACATTGAATGTGCCTCTAATGTCGCCGAAAGCAGGTGTGTTATACGCATTGTCTAAAACTGCCTGATTCACCTGTTTTTGTTGTCCTTCAAGAAATACCATAGGAACAGCGTTTACACCATAGTAGAGTCTTCTGACACCGCCTTCGTTGGTGTAATACGGATCGCCGTTGCCTGGCCAGTTCATCTGATATTTTGTGTAAGTGAATTTGCCGGGGTTGTTGTTGGTGAGACTCTGCATCTGGTTGTTCACGCTGACACAAGGGCCGCAAGTGGAACTTGAGAAGTGCTCTATCATGGGGATTCTCTGAATGTTTCCAAGAGCCACGTTGAGATTCTTCGTCAAGGTGTTGTTGTCAGGGTCGTTATCGTTAGCACCGTTAACTTCCATGATGGAAGTTTGTAGCTCGTATGAGCCGGGAAGCAATGTCACGGGCGTTGCAAATGTAAATTGAGCAGATTCTAAAGTGGCTAATGTTGTCTCAAAAGTCTCTTCAACAGGTTCTTCGTTGTCAATCTGATAACTCATCTTGAAACTGTTAATGGGTTCAACGCCTTTGTTCAGAACAGTGAAAGAAATATCGGTGGCGCCTGCGTTAATGGTGTTGTCGCCGTCAATGCTGTTCAAGGACAAGTCGAGGTTCTCCAATGTGAAAATCACGATGTCGTCAAAATACCAATTGTTGATGTTGTAACTGTATCCTGTGTAGAAAATACAGAATCTGACTTGGCTTTGTCCCATGTCGGGCGTTGTTATTTCCTGCATGATGTCGTGCTGGCCGCTACTGTAATAATTTTGCTGCCAACCCACGTTCCATGTCGCTCCATTGTCGGACGTCGTGGCGACGCCGAGTACATGACCACCTGAATAATTATCGAGGCAATGCTTAAAGCTGAATACCACACTTGTAGCACCTGTCAGGTCAACAGCAGGTGTGACCATACGTGAAGTGCCGTTGAAGCTCGGGTTGTAGGAGAGTTTAAGCTCGTTGGCTGTTCCGCCGGCTTTCTGGGTGTCTGAAATCGACCAGGATTGTGAGCCCAAGTCCATGACCTGCCATCCTGTTGGCAATGATGTGCCGTCGAAATGCTCTTCGAGCAGCGTCATTCTTGTCTGTGCAAATACTGAAACTGACATCAGTATAACCGCGATGAATAGTGAAGTTTTTTTCATATACTATGAGATTTGATGTTGAAAATATGTTTGCACTGCAAAGATAATAATAAAAAATAAAAGGGTAATTATTTTTTTTACCCTTTTATGATTTTTTTAAAGTGCCGTCCGGTTATTTTTCGATAAACGCCAAAATATCACCTTTCTTCACTATTTTACCTTGTTCGGCAATCACCTCCACGAGTTTTCCGCTCCAGTTGGCGACGACCGCCTCTGGTGCGTAAGGTGTCTGCACATAGCAGAAGACGTCGCCTTCCTTATATTTTGTGCCTGTTGCAGGCGATATTGACTTCTCGTAGGCGTCGAGCTCCCAGATGACGCGTCCGCTCACCGGCGAAGTGATGGTTTCAGCATTAGGGTGACGCATTTTGCGAAGGTCGTCGAGGTTCACCGTCATGCCGCTCTTCTCTGCCTTGGCTTGCATCTTGGCGTCAAGTTCCTGGTTGAAACGGCGTTTTGCCTCACCCGACTTGTATTCGCGATATTGTTTCTCGTGCATCGCGAACTCGAACAGCTCTTCGTCGTCCTGACCGCGGTCCCAGCCTTCTTTTTCCATCATTTCGATGAAATGAGGCAATGCGTCGGGATAGTTGTCCTGTGGGTTGCCTGTGAAGAACTCCAATCCTTTCTTCTTGGCAAGTTCCACGATTTCAGGCGCCAATGTACCCGGGAGTTTTCCCGCTTTGCCGAGAATCATGTCCCACGCTGCATGGTCTATTGACGACTCGTAACGAGGCTCGCCCTTGCTCAATGCGAAGAGATTCATCAATGCGATGTTCTTGGTGTATTGGCTGAACGGCGTCACCAATGGTGGATTGCCGAGTTTAGGCCAGATATTCTGCACTTCTTGGAATAACTCGACGAGCATTTCGTCTTCGTTAAGTTCCTGAAGTCCTTGATTCTTGCGATTCATGTTGATGGCTGCGTGTACCGGTTTCAGGTCGGCCATAAGTGAACCCATCATGCCGCCGGGCAGACCGCAATCTAACAGCAATGAGTTGATGTAACGGTTGCGCGGGTCAATCCAATAGCCGAGAAAGTCGTCGATGAAACTCTGTGTCATGCTGCGGGCGGCCATGTAGGTCTTCATGTCGATGTCCTTGACAAGGAAGCCGGCGTCTTTCAGCATGGCTTGTACGCTGATTACGTCAGGGTGTACGGTGCCCCATGAGAGCGGTTCCATCGCCACATCGATGTAGTCGCAGCCGGCTTTACACACCTCGAGGACTGACGCCATGGAGAGACCCGGAGTGGTATGACCGTGGTACTGCACTTTGATGTCAGGATGTTGAGTCTTGATATGATTCACGATTTTGCCTAACGACACCGGGCGACCGACACCGGCCATGTCTTTCAAGGCGATTTCTTTCGCGCCGGCGGCGATGAGCTCGTCGGCTATCTGCATATAATATTCGGCGGTGTGTACCTGTGAATAAGTGATACTCATCGCAGCCTGTGATACCATGCCGGCTTCGTTGGCCCATTGAATCGAAGGAATGATGTTGCGCACATCGTTCAATCCGCAGAAGATACGGGTGATATCGACACCCTGGGCTTTCTTGACTTTATACATCAGTTGGCGCACATCGGCCGGTACAGGGTTCATTCTCAATGCGTTAAGAGCGCGGTCGAGCATGTGGCACTCAATGCCGCCTTTATGTAATGCCGCTGTAAAAGCACGTACTGACGGGTTTGGATTTTCGCCGTAAAGCAGATTGACCTGCTCCGCGGCGCCGCCGTTGGTCTCGACACGGTCGAAACAACCCATGTCGATGATTAGTGGAGCGATTTTTTCCAATTGGTCTTTGCGAGGCACATATTTGCCGGAGCTTTGCCACATGTCACGGTAAACGAGACTAAATTTTACTTCCTTTTTCATGTCCGTTTTTTGTTATGGTTTTAATCTTTGTTTTTATCAAAATTTTAAAATGCAAAGTTACATATTTATTTTGATTTTTTATTATTTTTGCAAAAAATAAAATTAATAGTGAGGCAGTTGATAAAAACCAAGTGTGACGCGTATTTCGATGAGGTTGTGGCTATCCGCCGGCAACTTCATCAACACCCGGAATTGAGTTTCTGCGAGAAAGAGACTTCCGCTCTTGTCAAAAAATGTCTTGCCTCGAAAAATATCGATTTTCAAGATAATATCGCTGGATACGGCATTGTGGCAACGATACGAGGCACTTCGTCCTTTCGACAGAATGACTCGTCTTTTCGACAGAATGACTCGTCCTCGTCCTTTCGACAGAATGATTCATTCTCGTCCTTTCGACCGGATATTTCGTTCTCGTCATTTCGACCGGAGCGAAGCGGAGTGGAGAAATCTCATTCAACCCCGGAAAATATCTCCACTTCGCCGAAAATGACTGGAAAGGTTGTTGCGTTGCGTGCCGATATGGACGCCCTTCCAATCCACGAGCAGACGGAACTTCCTTATCGCTCTGTCAATGACGGTGTCATGCACGCCTGCGGTCACGACGCACATACCGCGATGCTGCTTGGCACTGCTTTTATTCTCAATGATTTGCGAAATGAGTTTGCAGGTGCTGTGAAGCTTGTTTTTCAACCTGGAGAAGAGAGGCTTCCCGGAGGGGCGGCTCTGATGATTAAAGAAGGTGTTCTCGATGATGTGGATATGATTGTCGCACAACATGTGTACCCTGGCTTGCCTTGCGGCGAAGTAGGGTTCCATGCAGGTTCGTATATGGCATCGTCAGATGAGGTGAATATCACCGTAAAGGGCAGGGGAGGACATGCCGCGAAACCGGCTGAACGCGACAACGCTCTTCTCGCCGCCTCGACGATAGTGTCGAGATTATCGGAACTGTATCCGGAAACCGATAAGTCAAATTGCCTGTTGACATTCGGAAGTCTTATGGCCGAAGGCACATATAACGTTGTCCCCTCGGAAGTCGTTTTGAAAGGTACTATGCGCACCTTCGATGAAAACAAACGTAAAGACTTGAAAGATAATGTTTTAAAGTTGTCATGTGAGCTTGCGAAAGAGTTTGGATGCACTGCGGAAATTTTCATTGAATCAGGCTATCCCTCATTGAAAAACGATGTCGAACTGACTGAAAAATGCACCGCCATAGCGAAAGATGTTTTGGGTGAAAACAAGGTGAAGGAGCTGCCGCGGCTGATGACATCTGAAGATTTTGCATGGTACTCTCAGGAGATACCGGCATGTTTTTATCGCATAGGCACTTCCAATACATCGAAAGGCATTGATTCCAAACAACATACATCTACGTTTGATATTGACGAAAATGCGATGAAAATCGGAATGGGACTGATGGTTTTTATAACACAAGGGTTGTTAAAGTGTTAAAAAACGGACAACAATGGATTTATTAAAATGGTTGCCGATTACGAAGAAGGAGTCCGACCTTCGAGGGTGGGACGAGCTTGACGTTGTCATTGTCAGCGGTGATGCCTACGTTGACCATCCGGCGTTCGGGGCGGCGGTGATAGGTCGCGTGCTGGAACACGAGGGCTACAAGGTGGCTATTATCCCGCAACCTAACTGGCGTGACGACCTCCGCGATTTTCGGAAGTTCGGACGGCCACGGCTGTTTTTCGGAATCTCGGCAGGCTGCATGGACTCGATGGTGAACCACTATACCGCCAACAAACGCCTGCGCTCCAACGACGCATACACCCCGGGCGGCGAGGCTGGGTTCCGTCCGGATTATGCCACGGTGGTGTATTCCAAGATTCTGAAACAACTCTATCCCGACGTGCCGGTGGTAATCGGAGGCATCGAGGCTTCATTGCGCAGAGTGACACATTACGACTACTGGTCGGATTCTCTGAAACCGAGCATTCTCGTTGATTCTCACGCTGATATGGGCATTTACGGCATGGGCGAGACGGGGATTGTCGAAATAGCAAAGGCTCTCGAAACAGGCAGGAAAATAGATGAAATCACCGATATTCCGCAGACGTTTTTCTTGAAAAAGAAATCGCACCGCCTTGAATCGCAATGGCAAGATATAAGACTCGTGTCGCATGAAGTTTGCTTGAAAGACAAAAAACTTTATGCCTCGAATTTCAGGCATGTGGAGGAGGAGTCAAATAAAAAACATGCTGCCAGATTGTTGCAAGATGTCGGCAATCTTACCCTTTATATCAATCCTCCTTATCCGACATACACCACTGAACAGATTGATGCCGCCTTCGACCTCCCGTACACTCGCATGCCGCACCCCAAATACGCCAAACGCGGTCCGATTCCGGCCTATGAGATGATTCGACATTCAGTGAATATCCATCGCGGCTGTTTCGGCGGCTGCGCTTTCTGCACAATCTCGGCACATCAAGGGAAATTCGTGGCTTCGAGAAGCAAAGAGTCTATCTTGCGTGAGATAGAACAAGTGACGCAAATGCCTGACTTTAAAGGATATATCAGCGATTTGGGCGGTCCGTCGGCTAATATGTATCGTATGCGCGGCAAAGATGAGTCGCTGTGCGAGAAATGCTCCCGCCCGACTTGCATCCAGCCTAATATCTGTAAAAACCTCAATACCGACCATCATCCGCTCATCGAACTTTACAAGGAGGTTGACAAAAATCCTGATATTAAAAAGGTGACCATCGGCTCGGGCATACGTTACGACTTGTTCTTGACCAACGACGACCCCGATGGAAAGCTCGGCTACGACGAGTATTTCGAGCAGCTGACGCGCCGCCACGTGAGCGGTCGTCTCAAAGTGGCTCCCGAACACGTGAGCGACAACGTGCTGAAACTCATGCGAAAACCACCGTTTTCGTTGTTCGGCAAGTTAAAAAAACGCTTCGACTATCTGAATGAAAAATATCATCTCAACCAACAACTGATACCTTATTTTATATCAAGTCATCCGGCTTGTACTTTGATGGATATGGCGGAACTTGCCGTGAAAACCAAGGAGTTGGGCTATCACCTGGAGCAGGTGCAGGACTTTACGCCGACACCGATGACGTTGGCGACCGAAATCTATTATTCAGGCTACGACCCATATACCTTGAATCCTCTCTTTGTGGCGAAAAACAAGGAAGATAAACTGTCGCAACAACGCTTTTTCTTCTGGTATAAAAATGAAAACCGCCAATGGGTGAAGCAAACGCTCGGGAAAATGAGGAAAACCGAGTGGATAAACCGTCTTTACGGTCGCAACTAAATCCAGCCTTTGATTTTGTAGTAAAACAGCGCGAAATATTCGCGGCAAGTGTCGATTTCGAGCTTCAGATAATTCCAGAATGTGTAACGAAGCATGGTGTTTTCGACATGGGGTATCGATTCCTTGCCTTCAAGTTTTTGGTTTTGCAACGATAAACAGAAATCGACGTGGCTTTCGCGGGCGGCTACGCCGCAAACTTCTTTAAAACCTACTTTGTTGAAACATTTAATAGTTCTTTTCAGATGTTCAGGCGAGGTCACCACCACGATGTTTGTGGCGAGCAGCTCGGGAAAATATTCCGCCAATCCTAAAACCTGCGAGCGAGTGTTAGTGCCAATCCCCCAATTATAATGCATATAAAAAGGAGCCGATGTGATACCCAAAAGTAGAAACAAGACGAAAACGACACCCGAAATGCTGAAAAACCAAAGTGTTATCTTTTTTATCATATTGTAAAAGTACAATTTTTTTGAAAAACAATTGAGAAAACATTAAAAATCCGTATTTTTGTGCTATGGAATTGTCGCATGACGTTATATTGAAAAAAATGTTGCGCTACTGCACCTATCAAGAGAGGTGCATGCAGGAGGCAAGGACAAAACTCGCAATCTTTGATATCCCTTCTTCCGACAAAGAAAAAATCATGGAGCTCCTCGTTGAAGACGGCTTTCTCGATGATGAGCGATATGCCTCCACTTTCGTTAGAAGCAAGATGCATCTGAAAAAATGGGGCGTGAATAAAATTCGTATGTCGTTGAAAATGAAAAAAATTGATGATAAAATCATCGAAAAAGCCATTTCGGAGATAGACCCTGAAGTTTATCGCAAAGATTTGATAAAAGTTTTGAAAGCCAAGAAAATCAACGAGACCGACCCTTACAAACGCAAGGCGAAATTAGCGCAATACGCCATTCAGAAAGGCTACGAGCCTGGGCTGGTGTGGGATGTTATCCGTCATTTCGACCGAGACGAAGCGTAGTGGAGACCCGAGCTTGCGAAAGCATTCACCTCCGGTGAATAAATCTCTTCCAATAAAATTTAGATTAATAAAATTGATTTTATGCCTTGACGGGCGGTTTTTAATGATACTTTTCCATCAAGGGAAAAGAATAAAAAATCGCTTGTTAGGGCAAAAATAATGTTAAAATTCCATTCTTTTGGAAAAGAGTTGCAGTCGGCTACGGTGTGATGAAAAAATTATTATTTTTGCAAAAATTTCACACCCTATATTAATATGGTCACTTTAGACAGCATAAAAGATTTAAGTAAGAGGATTGATGCCTTGAGGAGGTATCTTTGACATCGATGTCAAGTTATTGAAAATTCAAGAATTAGAAGAGAAAACAAAGGTTGACGGTTTTTGGGACGACCCCAGGAGCGGCAAGGTCGTCATGCGCCAGATTCGCGATGTTAAAAGTTGGGTGACGGCCTACGACGAGATAGTGAGTGCCAACGACGACCTTGGGGTGCTATACGATTTCGCCAAGGACGGCGAGGCGACGGAAGAGGAGGTTGACAAACAATACTCTGATGTCATCAAACTCGTGGAAGACCTTGAGTTCCGCAATATGCTTCATGAGGAGGCCGACTCCATGAGTTGCGTGCTGAAAATCAACGCGGGAGCGGGCGGCACCGAGTCGCAGGACTGGGCGGAGATGCTTATGCGTATGTATATGCGCTACGCCGAAGCCCATAACTATAAAATAAGAATCAGCAATATTCTTGAAGGCGATGACGCCGGCATCAAGTCGGTGACGATGGAGATTGACGGCGACTATGCCTACGGTTACCTCAAGGGCGAGAACGGCGTGCACCGTTTGGTGCGCGTGTCGCCATTCAACGCCCAGGGCAAACGAATGACCTCGTTTACCTCTGTGTTCGTGTCACCGCTTATCGACGACACTATTGAAATCGTCATCGACCCGTCGCGGCTGACCTGGGACACCTTCCGCAGCGGCGGCGCAGGCGGCCAGAACGTGAACAAGGTGGAGTCGGGCGTGAGACTTCGTTATCAATACAAAGACCCTTACGACGGTCACGAGGAGGAGATTTTGATTGAAAACACCGAGACGCGCGACCAGCCGAAAAACAAGGAAAACGCCCTCCGACTCCTGAAATCACAACTGTACGACAAGGAGCTGCAACACCGCATGGAGGAAAAAAACAAAATCGAGGCGTCAAAGAAAAAGATTGAATGGGGCTCCCAGATACGCTCCTACGTGTTCGACGACCGCCGCGTGAAAGACCATCGCACCAACCACCAGACAAGCAACGTGCAGGCAGTGATGGACGGCAAAATCGACGAGTTCATCAAGGCATATTTGATGGAGTTCGGACAGAAATAAAAAATCGAGATATGATAACGTTTTTTGTTGCTTTAGCCATCTTGATTCTCGGCTATCTGATTTACGGAAAGTTCATGGAGAAGCTGTTCGGCGCGTCTCATCATCGCCGACTTCATGCACTACGACCAGAAACCTGTCAAGAACAGACTCATCATCGCTCTCCCGATGTTTGCAGTGACAGCCGTAATATTGGTTTACAGTCTCACCGACGCGAAAGGCTTCGACCTCATCTGGCGTTATTTCGCTTGGGCCAATCAAGTGCTTGCAATGGTAACTCTTTGGGCTATAACGGTTTATCTTGCCAAAGAAAAGAAACATTATATCTTCAGTCTCATTCCAGCGATGTTCATGACGATGGTCACGATGACGTATATTTTTGAATTTCCTGCCGGAAAATACATCGAAGGCGTGGGTTTCTCCTCAACGGTTGCCCCGATAATCGCAGGTTGCATCACGATATTGTTCACGATATTGTTCTTTAATTTCAGTGGGAAAAACAATAACGCCTTGAAAAACTGATGAATACAGCTACCAGAGAGTTCATCGAGTCGCATCTGAATGACGACGTGCGCAATTTGGCGTTGCAGAAGTTTCCTGACGATGTTGATAAGATGCTGGCTCTCAATCAGATAGAGGCACGACGGCTTTTATCAAAAAAGGTGCCTTCGTGGGCATCGAATCCCAATTTGCTGTTTCCCAAACATCTACCCATCGAGCAGTGTTCATCCGAGCTTACCGCGGAATATAAAGCCTCGATAATCGAAGGCGGCGATACCTTTGTCGATTTGACAGGAGGTCTCGGTGTCGATTCATATTTCCTTTCGGAGAAATTTAAAACATCGTATTACGTTGAAAATCAGAGGGAATTGTGTAATCTGGCGGAGCATAATTTTGAAATTTTAGGACGAAATATCACGGTTGTAAATTCTGATGCGGAATCATTTTTATCTCATTGGAATCTGGACAAGGCATGCCTTGTCTCAACTGAATGTAAAGATTTGACTTCCCGTAGAGACAACGCACGCATTGTCCTATATTTGGATCCCGCAAGACGGGATATTTACAACCGAAAAATGGTTTCGTTGCACGATTGTTCCCCGGATGTTGTCGAACTACAGCGAAATCTGAATGAAAATCATGTTGAGACGCGATTCAGCGCATCTCAAAAATTGGTTAAACAAATATTAATAAAGGTTTCCCCAATGCTGGATATTTCTTTGATTACCAATGAATTGCAAAATATCAAGGAAATACATATAGTTGCAGTGAAAAACGAGTGCAAAGAGATTTTGATAAAAATTGAACCCGGGTTTGACGGGGAAATTAAATATTTTTGTGTTGATTTAAGACCTGACGGCGCCGTCATTTCGACCGGAGCGAAGCGGAGCGGAGAAATCGCTTTCGTGTTCTCTGAAACATCTGAAAGTTCCGCGATACCAGAGTTTGCGCCAACAATAAGACACTATCTCTACGAACCCAATGCCGCCATCATGAAATCCGGCGCGTTCAAACTGATTTCGCAGCGTTTCGGAATCGAAAAACTGCATGTCAACAGCCATTTATACACATCTGACAACCTGGTTCCCGATTTTCCAGGCCGCATTTTCGAGATTGCAGGTTTCGCGCCTTTCAACAAAAAAGTTAAGAAAGAATTGCTTCAAACTGTCAACGCCGCCGCTGTCTCTGTCAGAAATTTTCCTTTGAGCGCCAACGAGTTGAGAAAGAATCTGGATCTTAAGGAAAGTGATGAGACTTTCATTTTCGGCACAACGATGATGAAAGAGAAAAAAGTGCTGGTTTTATGCAAGAAATTATAAAATCATCAAAAAAATTCAAAAAAATCGCTCTCTTTATTTAAAAAATGCTTAACTTTGCTTGTCGATTTTTTTCAATATGAAAATTAAAACATTGATAGTTATGGCATTAGCATTTAGTGCAAACTTGGCTGGCTGCCAAGCCACTCAAGAACAAGACTTCACTGCCAAAGAAATTTACTTTGCGGGCGGCTGTTTTTGGGGGACGGAACATTTCATGCAGCAAATCGATGGCGTTTTGACTACACAAGTGGGCTACGCCAACGGCAACAAAACCAACCCGACGTATGAGGAAGTTTGCACGGGAACGACCGATTTCGCCGAAACTGTAAAAGTCATCTACAATCCAGAAAAAGCCGACTTGCCTTTCCTTATCGACTTGTATTTTAAAACCATAGACCCGACCAGCCTAAATCGTCAAGGTTTTGATGTGGGGACACAATATCGCACGGGCATTTATTACGTGGAATACGCCGACAAGGAGGTGATTGAGCGCACCGTCGGCCGATTGGCTGCCAACTATGACGCGCCTTTGCAAGTGGAAATCAGACCTTTGGAGAATTTCTATCCTGCCGAGGGCTATCATCAAAAATATTTGGACAAACATCCTGGAGGCTATTGCCACATCCATCCCGATTTGTTTGAAATCGCCCGAAAAGCCCGCATGAAACGAACCGCCTACACCAAACCCGCCCCGGAACAATTACGCGAAAAACTCACTCCCATACAGTATGCCGTAACGCAAGAAAACGCCACTGAACCACCTTTCCGGAATGACTATTTTGATGAAGACAGAAAAGGCATTTATGTGGACATCACCACAGGAGAGCCACTGTTTGTCTCGACAGATAAGTTCGATTCTGGTTGCGGCTGGCCTGCATTCTCCAAGCCTGTTGACATCAACAACATAGTGGAAAAAACCGATCTCTCGCATGGCATGGTGCGTACTGAAGTCCGCAGCAAAACGGGCGACGCGCATCTCGGCCACGTGTTCGATGACGGTCCGAAAGACAAAGGCGGACTGCGTTATTGCATCAATAGCGCCGCACTGCGCTTCATCCCCAAGGAGCAGATGGAGGCGGAAGGCTACGGAGAATATCTGGAGTTGGTGAAATGAGGAGAAACCGCGATAAAATTATCAAGGTGCAATCATGGTGCAGCCTATCAATACTATGAAGATGAACGCCAATCCGTTTCTGTACGAAATATCTATTATGTTGGCTGTGAAGAAATTGGTCGCCCAACTGGTTGAAGAAAAACATATAGAACATGGATTGACGGAAGGTTTTGGGCGGGTGTTCATCACTCCGCCATGCTGACAGGCAATCCGTATTTCAAGATTTATCCTTATGAAAAGGAAGAGGAGATTTATGCGGTGATTGATGAAATTTTGAAATAATTATAACACCGCCGCGACCTTCCTCACACCTTTCAAAACGTTCAAGAACGACTTGTCGTTTCTGGTGGTCTGCATGTTGTATTTCATCTGCAGGTACATAAGCGAGTCGGCAGGAACGTCGAGAGCTGCCTCAAACATAAGGGCGGTTTTTGCTGTCAGAGAGCGGCGACCGTTCAGGATTTCGTTGACTACCGAATATGTAAGCCCCATGCTGTCAGCCAGTTGCCTCTGACTGATGCCGCGCGATTCGATTTCGTCTTTCAACACCTCACCGGGATGTGTGGGATATGCCCCGTAACCTAAGTTGCCCATATAATTTTTATAGCCATTATAGTGCTTCTCTTGTGATATCACATTAATCAAATAATGATTATGGATTATTTATTTTCATTATACCATAAAAGACTAAATAATTTGGCAAGTTGTCTAATTTTAGATATATGTTTTCTGGTATTTCTGAGTTTTTACGTAAATCATAATTAAAAAAGACATTTGCAGTATATGTACCAACTCCTTCAATTCGCTCTCCGCCTTGATACATTCTTATTTTAGTGCTTTCATCCATGACCTTTTCAACTTTATTGACAATGGTTAGAGTATAATTCATGATACTGGGGACGGATATTAACAAATATTCTTGTTCATTAATAATTGTTGATGCAATAGCACATCTAATGTCAGCATCAGAAACAATCGGCTTATTTGACTCTGTTTCTAATATGTCTAATTTGTGTGAAACATATTCTTCTTCAATAACATATTCTTCTTCAATATTTTGTGCGGAAGTATTTATTATTAATAACAAGAATAAAAATAATAAAATGGTTTTTTTCATGATTATTCATTTTTAGGATCATTTGACATATATATCATACATTGGTCGTATTCATCATAAGAGATAACAAACATGTTTCTAGCATACCAATCTTGGTTTTCACTATACAAATATATTAATTTGCCTCTTTGTCCGTGTTTGTCAACAAAATCATATTGTGTTATTGTTTTAAAACCTTCGTGTGTAACTTGTTTGTTATAAACATAAAAGGTGTTCATATTTCCCCATATAAAGCGATCATTGTATGATTGTACGGTTATGTAATTCTGCCTCATGGGATTGTCGGTAGAAGTTTCATTATCTGATGGGCAAGGCATAGAGGCAAAAACTTCATAAACAACGCCTTTACCCTCTTGTGCTGATACATTATATGCAGATAAGATAATAGCCAAAGTAAAGATCGCTTTTTTTAAATTAATCATCTTATAATTCCCTAATTTGTGTCGGGCACAACTTTTATGCTATATAGTAGTACAAATATCAAATTATAACAATAAAAACATTTTAACCATTTATGACTACCAAGTCCATATATTCGTGTTTGGATTATTGCTTTTTTGCTGTGTTTGAGTGTTTCCCCAAATATCAGTTTTTCCTGTGGTAGATGTGCCAGTAGTGTTGCCGTATTGGTTTTTGTGTGTGGTGGTTGTATTGCCCCAATAATTGGTTTTTCCAGTTGTCGATGTGCCAGTAGTGTTTCCATATTGATCTTTATGTGTCGTAGTAGTGTTCCCCCAATAGTCGGTTTTTCCAGTTGTCGATGTACCGGTGGTGTCTCCATATTGATCTTTATGTGTCGTAGTAGTGTTCCCCCAATAGTCGGTTTTTCCAGTTGTAGATGTGCCAATGACATTCCCGTATTGATCTTTGTGTGTTGTAGTAGTATTTCCCCAATAGTCGGTTTTTCCTGTAGTTGATGTGCCTGTAGTGTTACCGTATTGATCCTTGTGTGTGGTAGTCGTATTGCCCCAGTAATCGGTTTTCCCGGTAGTTGATGTTCCTACATTGTACTGAGCGAATGAGCAAAAACTTGTCATCAACAGAAGAAATAAAAATAGATTTTTCATTTGTTTTTCCCTAATCCGTGTCGGGCGCAACTTTTATGCCCTCCCAGCACCAAAAAGGACTAATTATACATAAAAGAAGCGTGGCACTGTACACCAATCTTTGAATGAAGGTCGTAGGAAACCTAAAGTTGAAGAAAGGAATAAGCCCACGCTATACAGCGTGAACAATCATACTAATCTTGCAACTTTAAATGAAAATTTCCTACGTTCTCATTCACAAGAAAAGCATAACGCTTCGTTAATTTCAATAAATCATCGGTTTAATTACTTAAACCAGTGGCAAAGATAGATAATTTTTGGAAATAAACCACAAAAAACATGAAATTTTATCAAGAACACCCGCAATAATGTTTTAATCATCGATTTTTCAGCCTTCAGCTTTCAAAGAAAGATGGCAGCTGGAAAATGATGCTCAAAACCAATATCAATAAAGCAGTCCGAAAAGCCATAGCGGGATGCGGTTGCCATAGCCGATTTCGGTGTCGTCAACGGCAAGGAAACTGTCAGGGACATCGGCAATCTGCTCAAAACTCTTGTTCTTGCCGCCAATCTCAAAAAGGTATTTGCCATCAATGAGGAAATCGCCTTTTGAAGGATATTTGACTTCGTGTGCGGTTTGCAGCTGGCTCAGGAAAAAGGTCTCGCGTTCGTTTCCCTTGTCAACTTTTGGACACAAGACATGCATCAAATTGGTGTTTCCAATGAAAATCTTGTCGGGTTTGAAAAGATACTTGTAGTTTTTCGTTTTTGAAGTCAGCAAAGCTAATATTTGCGCTTTGTCTAAGGAATACAGCATCCGCAAACCCAGTTCGTTGTTGGTGGACAGCTGCCTCCAAAGCTCCGACATGTTCGGCTCGAACGGGACATTCTCGCTGATAATCATCAACAACCGCTTTGCCTTCTGAATTGTTTCAAACGAGACATTCTCAACAGCAGGCAAATCCGTGTCAATTACAACAGAAACGGTCTCGCGCAAGCGGATGGGGAAATCTTCGATTGACTCTTTGCAAAAAGGATAAAAGCCGTGAACAAGATAATTCTCAAACAAAGGAGCAACTTTGATGTTTTTAACAATTCGCATAGCATGGCTGACATGGTTTTGCAGCAAATCATCAAGTCCTATCGGGCCGATACCTATCGCCTCCTCGAAAGCCAAAAACTCACGGAACGACATGCCCACCATAGTATATAACGTCTGACGGCGCGACAAATCAACTTTCGCATTGTCCATAACAAGCAAAGAACTGCTTGTATAAACGACGCTCATGTCGGGATAGTTGTCGTAAATGTTTTTCAAATTCGCCGACCAGTTCTCATAACGATGCACTTCGTCAAGATATAGCCGCATGATGCCGTGCCGATAAGCCCAGTCAATCAAATCCATCAATGAATGTGACGAGAACCACAAGTCGTCCAATGAAGCATAAAGCGTTTTGTCGATATTGTCGTAATTCTCCAAAATATGCTGAAGCAACATCGTGGTCTTGCCCACGCCTCTTGGCCCTTTGATGCCAATCAGACGCGCATTCCAGTTGATCCGATTGTAAAGATAACGTTTGAAACGCAAGTCAATCTTGGCGATTTTGCGATGATAATTGTCCAATAAAGGCTGAAGTTCCGCTATTTCCATAATCATTTTATTATTACAAATTCCATCTGCAAATATACAAATTATATTTTAAACTGCAAAATATTTTAAAAATTTATATTTTAAACTGCAAATACTAAAGCAATATGCTAAAAATACATTTCTCAACCAACACAATTTGCCTAAAAGCGTTGCCTACAACCAGCATTTCTTATAAAAAAGTGTTGCCTGTAAAAAGTATTTTTTTTATGTAAAACTAAACAAACTCGTATTGAAGAATGGCGATGTTGAGTGCTTCCTCAAGTTTGCATATCGTCTCGAGTGACAGGTTTTCCTCGCCTTTCAGGAGACGTGACACATATTGCGGCGAGCATCCCATCCGCTCGGCAAATTCCTGCCTTGAAAGGTTTTCGTGTTTCATCGCAAGAGCCGCTTTGATGGCGATTTTCCGTGAATACTTGAGCCATCCTGCCGATTTGGCAGTCTGATAAACCGCTTCTTGTTCGCGCCACATCGAAGGGCTCTCGGATTCGTAACGGCTCAAACGTGCTATTGCTTCGTCTTTTGTCATAGTCCTGCCTCTTTTTGATAATCTGAAAAACTGTCTTCGTCGAAAACCCCCTCCCGAATGAGGAAATTTCTGACTTTTTCCATCTTTTCGAGTTCTATCAGGGTGTGCTCCCGCTCCTGCATCGTTCGGGTCGGTTTTATTGCACCTCCTGTAATGATATAAATGCCGACATTGAGTTTTATCGCATACAATCGCAGCCAGCTTTTCCGATGCGGCCGACCTTTTTCTTTGCCCAGTATCATCTCGCTCGTCCGATTGTTGTCGAGCGGACGGAAAAACCTGTCGAGATCGGCATCCGGCGAAATGTCCATGATGATGCATGCCATATCGTCTCTATCCTCCATTGTCTGGTAGATCGCATCTTCGATATTTGTTATTTTGAAATATGACAGCAAATCATTCAAATTCTGAATGAAAAAATCCGCCAGCCATTCTGCATCACCCCATTGTGACAGCACTTTCTGCAAAGCATTGTCTTTGTCCTTGTCATATTTCACCGCCCACAAATGCCCGTCTTCTATAATCCTGTCAAATGTCATATTTAAAAGTTTTACTCTGCAAAAATAATGAAAATTTCAATATGCGCAACTTATAAGTTTAATTTTTTTTATTTCTCCACTTCAGTCGAAATGATGTTATTGATAAAAAACTTCAAACTTCAAACTTTTTTGTATCTTTGCAATTTCAAATATCTTACAAAAATGGCACAGAAACCCTCAATTCCTAAGGGCACGCGCGACTTCCTTCCAGATGTCATGATGCGTCGCAATTATATATTCGACACGATAAAAACCGTGTTCAAACGCTTTGGTTTCCAGCCGATAGAGACCCCGTCGATGGAAAATCTCTCCACTCTGCTCGGCAAATACGGCGACGAGGGCGACAAGCTCTTGTTCCGTATCCTCAACTCCGGCGACTTCATGTCGGGCGTGGAGCAGAATGGCGAACCGCTTGATTCCCAGAAGATTTCAGGCAAGATTTGCGAGAAAGGCCTCCGCTACGACCTTACAGTGCCGTTTGCGCGTTTCGTCACAATGTATCGCGACCAGCTCTCATTTCCGTTCAAACGCTACCAGATGCAGCCGGTGTGGCGAGCCGACCGCCCTCAAAAAGGACGTTACCGCGAGTTCTATCAGTGCGATGTCGATATCATCGGCAGCGACTCGCTTCTCAACGAGGCCGAATTAGTGCAAATCGTCGATGAGGTTTTTAACAACCTCGGTATCGACGTGGTGATGAAAATCAACAACCGCAAGGTGCTTGCCGGAATAGCCGAATACATCGGAAAACCTGACGCTCTCGTAGATATCACAGTGGCAATCGACAAACTCGATAAAATCGGAGTCGATGCAGTGAACGCCGAACTTGCCGAGAAAGGCCTTGATAATGAGGCTATTGCAAAATTGCAGCCCGTTCTCTTCATGAAAGGCGCCGCTTACGAGAAATTCACTCAATTGAAATCGCTGATGAGTGGCATTGAAGTCGGGACGAGAGGTGTCGAAGAACTTGAGACGTTGTTTAACTATTTAGACACCATGGGGTTGCGTATAGAGTGCGAACTCGATTTGACACTTGCCCGCGGCTTGAACTATTATACCGGAGCCATCTTCGAGGTCAAGGCGAAAGACGTGGCGATGGGCAGCATCTCGGGCGGCGGACGTTACGACAACCTCACCGGAATCTTCGGCCTGCCCAACGTCTCGGGCGTTGGCATAAGCTTCGGCGCAGACAGAATCTACGACGTGTTGAACGAACTGAACCTCTTCCCGGAGAGAAACGCCGAGAACACAGAGGTCATCTTCCTGAACTTCGGCGAAAAAGAAGAGCTTTATTGCCTCCCATATCTGCAACGGCTTCGCCGTCAAGGCGTTAATGCCGAGATTTATCCCGACGCGGCAAAGATTCAGAAACAGATGAAATATGCCGACCAACGTAATATCCCTGTGGTGGTGATGGCAGGCGAGACAGAGGTCAACGACAAGACTTTCACCGTGAAATGGATGAAAGAAGGCCGTCAGGAAGTGATAGAGGCGGATAGTTTATTGGAAATAATCAAAAAATAATCATAAAATGAAGACACATTATATTTCAACAGAAACACTCACTTTTGAGGAAGTAAACCGAATCATCAACGAACATTATCAACTTGCCCTTTCGGAAGATGCGAAGCAGCGCATTCAGAAATGCCGCGACTATCTCGACAAGAAGATGGAGACGCAGAAGACTCCGATTTACGGTGTCACAACGGGCTTCGGCTCGCTCTGCAACGTCAACATCTCGAAGGAAGACCTCAGCGCTCTTCAGAAAAACTTGGTGATGTCGCATGCCTGCGGCACTGGCGACCTTGTCCCGGAAGAAATCATTCGTATCATGCTTCTATTGAAGATTCAAAACATGTCATACGGCAATTCGGGTGTGCAACTCGTTACGGTTCAGCGACTTATCGATTTCTTCAACAACGACGTGCTTCCTGTCGTCTATGACGAGGGTTCGCTCGGCGCTTCCGGCGACCTTGCGCCTCTCGCCAACCTCATGCTGCCGTTGCTCGGTCTCGGCGAGGTTCATTACAAGGGCGAAATCCGTCCTGCGGCGGAGGTTTGCAAGATTTTCGGCTGGGAGCCCATCACACTTCAGTCGAAGGAAGGTCTGGCGTTGCTCAACGGCACACAGTTCATGTGCTCATACGGCACCTACGTGTTGCTCAAGGCATTCCGTCTGCAGTATCTCGCTGATATGATTGGCGCCGTCTCGTTAGATGCTTTCGACGGTCGCATCGAGCCTTTCTTCGACCAGATTCATCAGATTCGTCATCACCGCGGACAGATTGTCACCGCCGGGCGTTTCCGCAACTTCTTGAAAGGCAGCGAGATGATAGCGCGCGAGAAGCAGCATGTGCAGGACCCGTATTCGTTCCGTTGCATACCGCAGGTGCACGGCGCCTCGAAAGACGCCATCGTCTATGTGTCGCAGATTCTCGGTGAGGAAATCAACGCTGTGACCGACAACCCGACGGTGTTCCCTGACGAGGACATGGTCATCTCGGCAGGTAACTTCCACGGACAGCCGTTGGCGTTGAGTCTCGATTTCCTGGCCATCGCCATGGCGGAGCTCGGCAACATCTCGGAGCGCAGGACATATCAGCTCATCGCCGGGAAACGCGGCCTGCCGTCGTTCCTCGTCGCCGAGCCTGGTCTGAACTCCGGCTTCATGATTCCCCAGTATGCGGCGGCGGCTATCGTGAGCCAGAACAAACAGCTTTGCACGCCGGCGTCTGTTGACAGCATAGAGTCGTCGCAGGGTCAGGAAGACCACGTGAGCATGGGAGCCAACGCAGCGACAAAGGCATTGCGCGTCGCCAACAATCTTGAGCGTATCCTCGCCATAGAGCTCTTCAACGCGGCGCAGGCCCTCGATTTCCGCAAGCCTGTCAAGTCATCGCCATTCATCGAGAATTTCGTCGCCGAATATCGCAAAACAGTCGAGTTTGTGAAAATCGACAAGGTGATGTACACCGAAATCGCCAAATCAGTGAAGTTCTTGCAGGATTACGACTTGGGCGAGAAGATTTTCGAGAAATAAAAACAAGAAATCAATGGATAGATAAAGTCTTTTCCCTTATCTTTGCACTTTAAAACTTAATTAAAAATGGAAGATTACTTCAATGCCGAACAAACCAGTCAAAACTTTGAAGACCCCGCTCCACAGCGTCCGACAGCCCTTACCATAGCCTGCGTGTTCTCGTTCATCAACGCCGGATGGCAGATTCTGATGAATATCATCTCGTTTTTGTTTTACAACGTGATGCAAAACCTCGGTCAAGATGAGGATTATCTCGAAATGATGGAGAAGTTTGTGCCAGACATCGACGAGTTCGGGGCTGTCATGCAACAGCAGCTTTCAATAAGTCGTGTCAGCTATCTACTCTTCGCCCTGCTGTTCGCCGGCTCTTTTATCGGTGTTTGTTATATGTGGAAATTGCAGAAAAAAGGCTTCCATATCTATACAATATCGCAGATTTTGATACTCATCGCCACTACGCTGCTTATCGCGAACGTCATTGGTGTATCGATACTCGGTTCGGCGATATCCACTTTCGTCTGGATAGGAATTTATTTTATTTTTTATAATAAAAAAATGCAATAAATGACAGAAGAGCAGGTCATAAAAGAGAGACAGAGTATTTTCAAGGAACGCAAGCATATCACGCTGGGTGTCAAGCTCGTGTGTTCGTTCGCGATTACTTATTACATACTTTTCTTGTCTTTCATGACCTATATCCTTGTCAAATACAACATCGTTTTTGGAGAAGGTTATATCGACAAAAACCTGAAAGAGGTTGTCGCGTCGCACCATTTCACCTTGTTCATCGTCGAATGGGTGTTGCTCGCCGCTATTGTCACAAGCCTGTTCCTTATATATTTCAAGAAACGTTTCGGCAAGTTTCTTTTCATGACATTAACCATCTTGCTCGTTGTGTGTCAATTTTATACGACATATCCTCCAGCGTATGAGGTATATGTCCTGGAGCTTCTCATAGTGCTGATAATCGCGCCATTGAGGGTAATCTCCAAGTTTACCGAAAAGATTCAGATTGAGAAAAAGAAAAAGAAGAACAACCCTTTTAAAGAAGAGAAATGAACCACATCACATTGTCGGGCGAACTCGGTAGCGGGAAAAGCACCGTCGCCAATTATCTGATAAGCAAAATGCCTTTTAAAATCGTGTCGGCTGGATTGTTGTTCAGGCAATTAGCCGCCAAGCACGGCATGTCGGCGAAGGAGTTCAATGAGTTTATCGAGAGCGACCCGAGGTACGACCATTATGTTGACGACACCATGGCGGAGCTTGGTCGTACCGGGGAGAAAATCATCTTCGACTCACGCATGGCATGGCACTTTGTGCCCTCCTCGTTCAAGATTTATCTTTATGTCGATGTGGACACTGCGACGGAGCGGATTTTCAACGATGTGGGGCGGGTGAGCGAGACGTATTCCGACAAGGCGACGGCGCGTCAGGAGATAATCGACCGCCGCAAAAGCGAACTGCTCAGGTATCGGAACTTCTATCATTGCAACCTTGACGATTATAGCAACTACGACCTTGTCGTGGACACCAGCCACGCCACAAGAGAAGAAGTTAACGAATTGGTTTACAACAGTTTCAAGGCGTTTGACGAAAATCGTAAATATACGAAAATATGGCTTTCCCCAAAGTCATTAATAATAAAAGGTGACGTGGAATGCGATGGCGATGAACAGGTCGTCGTCAACAAAAAAGACGGTCGATTTGTTGTGGAGAAGGGAACTTTTAGAGTGAAAGATGCCATCGAAAAAGGCAAAAGCCTTGTGGCTGTTGACATTGTGAAATGTTGATATTTTTGTTGATAAAAACCCGAAAAAAAGCATCCTAATCATTGAAGTTTTATATAAATTTGCAATGATAAAGTTGGTGAAATCATGAAAAAAATCAACGATGCCCCCCTGTTGATAGTCATGGATTTTACTAAAAAACGAGCAATAACATATAAAACAAACAAGTAGTATGGAGTTTAACCAGGTCTTTATTATCAAGAGAAATGGCAAGCGCGAGCCTTTCTCCGTTGACAAGATTAAAAATGCAATTCAGAAAGCCTTCCTCAGCGTCGGTAGCTTTGCTCCGCAGGAGGTTCTCACCAACATCATGAGCCGTGTAGGCATCCACGACGGGGTTTCTGTCGAAGAGATTCAGAACCAAGTGGAAAACGCTCTCATGGCGGAACGTTATTACAACGTCGCCAAGTCGTACATTCTTTATCGTCAGCGTCATTACGAGGACCGGGAGGTGAAGGACAAGCTTGACTTTCTCATCAACTACTGCAACGCACAGAATGCGGCGGAAGGAAGTAAATACGATGCCAACGCCAACGTGGAGAAGAAAAACATCGCCACCCTCATCGGCGAGCTCCCCAAGTCAAACTTCATACGCCTCAACCGTCGTATGCTCTGCGACAGAATCAAAGACATGTACGGCAAAGAAGTTGCCGACAAATACATAGAGTTGCTGAACCATCATTTCATATATAAAAATGACGAGACAAGCATTGCGAACTATTGCGCCTCCATCACCATGTATCCTTGGCTGCTCGATGGCACCAAGTCTATCGGCGGCAACGCCACACGCCCCACAAACCTCAAGTCGTTCTGTGGCGGATTCATCAACATGGTGTTCATGGTGTCGAGCATGTTGAGCGGTGCCTGCGCAACCCCGGAGTTCTTGATGTATCTCAACTATTTCATCGGAATGGAATATGGAAAAGACTATTATACCCGCGCCAATGAAGTCGTCGATCTCTCGACACGCAAACGCACCCTCGACAAGGTCGTCACCGACTGCTTCGAACAAATAGTCTATTCAATAAATCAACCTACCGGGGCGCGTAACTATCAGTCGGTGTTCTGGAATATCTCATACTACGACAAATACTACTTCAAGAGCATCTTCGGCAACTTCTACTTCCCCGACGGAAGTCAGCCTGACTGGGACTCGCTTAACTGGCTCCAGAAACGCTTCATGAAATGGTTCAACGCCGAGCGTCTCAAGACCGTTTTGACTTTCCCGGTCGAGACCATGGCTCTCCTTTCTGAAAACGGCGACATCGCCGACAAGGAATACGCCGACTTCACCGCCGAGATGTACGCCGAAGGTCACTCGTTCTTCACATACGTCAGCGATAACGCCGACTCGTTGAGCTCATGCTGCCGTCTCCGTAACGAAATCAAAGATAACGAGTTCAGCTATACCCTCGGCGCCGGTGGCGTGTCAACGGGCTCTAAAAGCGTGCTCACCATCAACATGAACCGTTGCATACAGTATGAAGAGCAGAACCACATGCCATTCCTCAGCTTCGTGGAAGAGGTAATCGACCTCATGCACAAAGTGCAGATGGCATACGATACCAACCTCCGCTATCTCGGCGAAAAAGGTATGCTCCCGCTGTTCGACGCAGGTTACATCGCAATCGACCGCCAGTATCTCACAATAGGTGTCAACGGTATTGTCGAAGCAGCGGAGTTTAAAGGTATAGAAATTAGCGATAACCCTGAATATCAACATTTTGTGGAACAGATATTAAGTCTTGTCGAAACTTATAACAAAAAATACAAACAGCCGGGCCTCATGTTCAACTGCGAGATGATTCCTGCGGAAAACGTGGGCGTGAAACATGCTAAATGGGATAAGGAAGACGGCTACAAGGTTCCGCGCGACTGTTATAACAGCTACTTCTATGTCGTTGAAAACCCCAATACTAACGTTCTCGATAAGTTTAAACTGCACGGCGAGCGTTATATCAAGCACCTCACAGGCGGCTCGGCACTGCACTGCAACCTTGAGGAACATCTCACACAAGAGCAATACCGCCAACTTTTGAGAGTGGCGTCGAAAGAAGGCTGTAATTACTTCACTTTTAATATCCCTAACACAGTGTGCAACAAATGCGGACATATCGACAAGCGTTTTATCAAGAAATGTCCGAAGTGTGGCAGCGAACATCTCGACTACCTCACGCGTGTTATCGGTTATATGAAACGCGTAAGCAACTTCTCGGCGGCGCGTCAGGTGGAGGCGGGCAAACGTTTCTACGCTAAATTTTAGCATCAAGTGAAATGCTGAAATATTACAACTACGACATCGTTTTTCAGGAAGTTCCTGATGAAGTGAGTTTGGCGATAAATATCACTAACTGCCCGAATCGCTGCCCCGACTGTCATAGCCGGCATCTGTGGGAGAATGTTGGCGAGGAGCTCACGGAAAACGAGTTGAACAGACTCGTTCAGAGATACCAAGGCGACATCACCTGTGTGTGCATCATGGGTGGTGACGCCTCGAAATACGAGGTCGAACAGATGGCGCATTATATCAAAAGAAATCTTGGTCTTAAAGTCGCCTGGTATTCCGGAAGAAACGACCAGCCGGCAAATATCAACGACTTCGATTATGTTAAATTCGGCTCCTACATCGCAGAGAGGGGCGGGCTGAAGTCGCCCGACACCAACCAGCGTTTCTACAAAATAGTAGATGGCGAGCTCATTGACATCACTCATCGTTTCAGAAAATGAATAATCATATCGACATAGAGAGGGTATTGGCATCTAAAGGCATCAAGACGCGTTCTTGGGTCATACGTCTGCTGAATCGTCTTCTGCATGTCGATGAAATAAATGAATGCCTTGATTTATATGGTGATAGGGAAGGGGTCGAGTTTGCCCGGGCTATCATGAATCACCTCGATATCACTGTGGATTTGCGCAATGCGGAGCGAATCCCGAAAAAAGGGAATCCTATCATTGTCGCCAATCACCCTCTCGGTGGCCCCGATGGCATGGCTCTCATCGCCGCCGTGGGCTCGGTGCGCAACGACATCCTCTTCCCGGTCAACGATTTCCTGATGTATGTCGAACAACTCAAACCAGTGTTTGTGCCTATCGACAAGGTGCAGGGCAACCGTAGCACATCTAAAGGTATCACCGCGGCGTTTGCGGACCAGAATATTCTGCTGTACTTCCCGGCGGGTCTGTGCTCGCGGCGCATCAAAGGGGAAATCATCGACCTCGAATGGAAATCGACAGTGGTGAAGAAAGCCATACAATATCACCGCGACATCATTCAGGTGCATATCGAGGCGCGTAACCGCCGCCGTTTCTACACCATAGCTAATTGGCGCAAACGTCTCGGCATCAAGTTTAACTTCGAGATGGCACTGCTTCCAGGCGAGATGTTCGCACAAAGAGGCAAGACATTCCGTATGACCGTGGGCGAGCCTATCCCTTGGCAGACACTCGACGACGGCACTCCAGCCATCGAATGGGCGCAACGTCTGCATGACCAGATATATAACATAAAACAAACTAAAAAACAATGAGCATCATGGATCTGTCGTATATTAGCCCCCCGGTATCCCGCGAACTTATCAAAAAAGAATTGGAAAGAAAACATTTCCTGCGTCATACCAACCATGGTGGCAAGGAAATCTATGTCACTACCGCGTCATTGTCGCCGAACATCATGCAAGAGATAGGACGTCTGCGTGAACTGTCGTTCGCGACGGAAGGCGGCGGCACAGGCAAGCCTTTCGACATCGACGAGTTCGACATGCTGCCGGAACCATATTGCTTCAAACAACTCTTCGTGTGGGACCCGGAAAACGAGGAGATTGTGGGCGGCTATCGCTTCATCCACGGCAGCAACATGTTCCGCTCTGTTGACGGCTCCATTTATACCCCTACAGCCGAACTGTTTCACTTTACCGATAATTTCATAGAGAATTATCTGCCCTATACTCTTGAGTTGGGACGTTCTTTCGTTCAGCCTGCATATCAGCCGGGCACCGACATCCGCAAAGGAATGTATTCTTTGGATAACCTCTGGGACGGTCTTGCCACACTGGCGATGGAGATGCGCAACACGAAATATTACTTCGGCAAAATAACCATGTATCCTCACATGAACCGTCAGGCAAAAGATATGATTCTGTATTTCTATCAGAAACATTTTCCCGATAAGGACGGCTTGGTCTATCCAAACGAGCCTATGAAGATAACGACCGACTATAATAAGCTTCACGAGATTTTCAGTGGCAAAAACTACAAGGAAGACTACCAGATTCTGCAACGCTCGGTGCGTGAACTCGGCTCGTATGTGCCTCCGCTCGTGAATGCGTATATGAGCCTCTCGTCCACAATGCTCTCATTCGGCACAGCATATAACCACGCTTTCGGTGAAACCGACGAAACAGGCATACTTGTGGCAGTGAACGACATATATCCGGAAAAAAGCGAAAGACATCTTAAATCGTATATAACACGTAACCCGTTGTTTATGAGACGTAAACTGTTTAGGATAACCCGACCGACAGGACCACTTAATAAAATACTCCATAAAAAAAACGACAACAATCAAATAGAGACACTGTTATAGTGTCTCTATTTGTCTCTAAACTAAAAATATGGCCTGTTTTTGTCATTCATTCTGATTGCAAAAATATATCGAATCCCCAACATGGCACCTCGCCATAATTGATGATTTTATAAAATCATGATACCTAATAATGGCTATCTTGCTCGACGGTGTCTTTTCGACCGACTGCAAGGAACGGAGAAATCTTAGACGTTTGTATCGGAAAAATCACTAATTTTGCGGAAAAATAATCACTACAATGAAAAAAGTCTTTTCGGAAAATATGAAAATGGCCGACCTCGTCCTCGGCAATCCGAATCTCCTGCTGATGTTTCCGCGCTTCGGCATGAATCTGGGATTCGGCGACTACAGTGTCGCGGAAGTGTGCGAGATGAATCATGTCCCTGCACGCTTCTTCCTTATGGTGTGCAACATTTATTGCAACGACGATTTCTCGCCCTCTGCCGACGACATAGCCTCTGTTGACCTTAAAACATTGATCGGCTACCTGTCGGAGTCGCATAAATATTATCTCAACGAGCGCCTGCCACATATCGAGGAACATCTTAACCGTATCATTGATGCCTGTGTGCCGAAATATGGCAATATGTTGCGCCGTTTCTTCGATGAATATAAAAATGAAGTGGTGGCCCATTTCATCTATGAGGAAAAAAATGTGTTTCCGTATCTTCAACAGATTGCGAATCAGAATGTCAAGACTGATTACAAAATAAATGTCGTCCACGAAAACCACACTAATATCGAAGATAAACTCTCGGATTTGATGAATATCCTTGTGAAATACCTCCCGGCAGACGTGTTTCCCAAGGAACGTATCGAAATAGCATTGGATATCAATGATATTTCTGCTGATTTGATGAATCACGCTCTCATTGAGGAACGCGTTTTAATTCCTTTTGTCGAATCGTTAGAATCTTGAACCAATGAAATCCGACAACAAAATAATCATTGTGGAGCCGTCGCCTATTGTCAGCGCCGGTCTCGCTTCGTATTTCGACGACACCAAGCAGATTTCCGTCGTCTCGCAGCTCGACAGCCTCGACAGGCTTGAGGAAAAACTCGCTGCATATAATCCTGAAATGTTGATAATCAACCCATTGCTTGTGTCATTCGCTGCCAACGAAATGTTCCGGAAAGTGCTTCGCGACTTCCCGAATGTGATTGCCGTGGCCTTGGTGACATCGTATATTGATAAAACCGTCCTGGACTATTTTGGAGATGTCATCGAGATGAACGATACCAAGCAAAAGGTTGTGTCTAAAATTTTCAACCTGTTGAACGATAATAATTTAGTTCAAGAAAAAACCGAAAGTGTAGAACTTTCCAATCGTGAAACAGATGTTTTAGTAGCCCTTGTCAAAGGCATGACTAACAAAGAGATAAGCGATAAACTATTTATCTCTGTGCATACCGTTATCACTCACAGGAAAAACATCATCCGAAAAACCGGCATCAAATCCGTTTCGGGTTTGACGGTTTACGCCTTGCTGAACAATCTGGTTGATGAAAGCGAAATTTATAAATAGTCTTTAGTCGTTAGTAATCAATGTTAATAAAAAAATAATGATCAGCGATTAAAAATCAGGTAACTATATACATTGTTACATAAAATAATTTTGTCATGTGTGAAATTATTCGTGTCTCCGCATTTGTAAACAGATACGAATATGGACGTAACTGACTTCAAGTCAGTTGTCGAACTTTTAGATACCTTCAAAGATGAGCAAAGTTGCATCGAACATCTTGAATGCTTGCCTTGGGATGGGAATGTTGTAAGCCCTTTCGCCCCAACATCTGTTGTCTATAAGTGCAAGAACAATCGCTATCGCTGTAAGAACACGGGAAAGTATTTTAATGTCAAAACCAACACTCTTTTTATCCCAAATCGGCGATTTGGTATAAATTACGGATTGCATACTCTTTACAATCCGACAACAAAGATACGACGTTTCCCCGACAACGAAAAAGTTTTTTCAATATACAATAAACAAGTATATAATACGTTGTTAATTATAGATTGAAAAATAAAGTGTAAACCAATATATAGTTTCCTTAACATAATTCATTAACAATTAAAATTTCAACAAAATGAAAAAGCAAATGAAATTCCTTGTTGCAGTGGCAACAGTGCTCATCGCAGCAGCAGGAATTGTAATATTACAATCGTGTAAGAAAGAACAGAATAAATCACTGAATTGTCATACAGTTCAAAACGAAATAGAGCATACTGATTCAACACAGAACATTCTGTTTTACAATAGTATAAATAGTAGCACCGACAAAGAAAGTTTTTTTGCAAAAATCTTAAAGATGAGATTATATAGAAAATCACGACATTGTAAGGACGGATTCGGTATATGTGAAATTTATATATTTGGACAACAAGTGTATAAGGGCATACCGGATACATTGCAACCATCACGAGAGATTTATTACGAGATATCCAGTCAAAATCCAGCCGACACCATTTTCCTGCTACTCGCCACTGATGTCTCCAACATTGATTATCGTGATCTTGATTTGTATGTGGATGAAGATATTTATGGATATGGCGATGATTTCACGACACAAGTAATGGTGCCACATGGTGTATATCATTATGACCAAGCTCGTGGAGAGTATGGAGGATATGCTGTAAACTACACCATTAATGAAATTCAAAAATAATGATGTCGTCCCGTCTGCAGTTTATATGTGCCATTTTTATGGCAATGATAGGTCTCCCGTCGTGCTCAATCGAAGGATATACAAACGATTACAACAAACTCTCTTCATCAGACAAAGCTTTGGTGCACCAACTCGTAAATTTTGACTCATTATATGCAGGAGAGGTTTATGTCATAAACCCGATATTGTTGAAAAATGAATTGTCGCGTTATCCAAAATCACTCGTAAGTCTATATAATGTCGGCTGTTCATCCTCTTCTTGCAAAGTCATTCCTTCAATGTCGGATATGGCAAAATTTGCAGAAGACCATGACTGTCAATTGTTTCTTGTTATGACAGACTATAATCCAATTCGTTACTGTACGGACAGAAACATTTCATTCCCTATATATGTTATTGATGACAGCTATTATGATGAAAAAAGACGATATAAATACGAAAGGTATTTTTTAAACGATTTAATTGGTTATCCAACGTGTACAAAATATGAAAATATTCCTGAAGAATACCAATTAGCATTGTTATTTGTTTTTGAATATGATAGTTTAATTGGCATTATGGATGATTTGTCTGAAGATAGTTTTAAAAACTTGATTTCGATTAAAAAATAATTACAATTATTGCTGTCCGGTAAAACTTTTTCAAATAAAACAAATTAGGGCTGACACTTCTCACGAGGTATCAACCCTTTTGGTTATCTTTGTTTTTGCAAAAATAAAACATAACCATGAGCAAAGATAGTC
>OLGV01000026.1_pt1 | contig 60356 bp, 45 predicted proteins | sample 1605761 | NCBI WGS metagenome assembly OLGV01 (sample SAMN03283245) | human gut metagenome | biome: human-associated habitat; material: feces | host: Homo sapiens | place: Peru | collected 2012
AGGTAATGAAGAAAGACCGACAACTTGTCGAAGCCGCCGGCCTTGATATTACGCCCGAACAAGAGATTTTATAGATTGATGGGTGAAAATGCTTTTTGCATTGAGCAAATTTAGATGAAAAATGCTCAATGCATTGAGTAAAATTACCATAAAATTGCTTTTTGCATTGAGCAAATGATGGATTGGGTTATGGGATAAAATAAAAAATGGGGGCCTTTGGTGGGGCTCCCATTTTTTGATTATAGAGGTTTTGTGTATTTTGCTTTGCGGAAGTGGGGATTAGCCACGGCGTGGACCACGGTTGTTGCCACCTTCGCGGCGTGGGCCATGACCGTTACCGCCGTCGCGACGTGGACCACGGTCGCCTTGTGGGCGTGGACGGCGTTCCTTCTTTTCTTCTACATAGCCTTCAGGTTTTTCCTGGAGCGCACGCATACTGAGGCGGAACTTGCCGGTCTTCTTGTCGATTTCGATGAGTTTCACTTGCACTTCGTCGCCTTCCTTCAAACCGCTTGCTTCCATGCTTTCGAGGCGGTTCCAGCTGATTTCGCTGATGTGGAGCAGACCGTCGCGACCTGGCATAAATTCAACGAATGCACCGAATTCGAGGATGCTGCGTACCTTACCAGTGTAAACCTTGTCAACTTCAGGAACTGCAACGATAGCCTTGATGCGAGCGATAGCAGCGTCGATTTTGTCCTTTTCAGGAGCGCAGATGTCGATTTCTCCCTTGCCGTCGATTTCGTCGATGGTAACTGTTGCACCAGTTTCTTCTTGGATAGCTTGGATCACTTCGCCACCCTTACCGATGATAGCGCCAATGAATTCCTTGTCAACGGTCATGTGAACGATGCGTGGAACGTGTGGCTTGTAGTCTTCGCGTGGAGCAGGGATTGCTTCGTTGATAAGTTTGAGGATGTGCAAGCGTCCTTCCTTAGCTTGGCGGAGAGCCTGTTCGAGGATTTCGTATGGCAGACCGTCGCACTTGATGTCCATTTGGGTAGCGGTGATACCGTCAACGGTACCAGTCACCTTGAAGTCCATATCGCCCAAGTGGTCTTCATCGCCAAGAATGTCGCTGAGCACTGCGTGCTTCACGTTGCCTTCGTCGGTAATCAGACCCATAGCGATACCAGCCACAGGCTTCTTCATCTTCACACCAGCATCGAGCAGAGCCATGCAGCCTGCGCAAACGGTAGCCATAGAAGATGAACCGTTAGATTCGAGAATGTCGCTCACGATACGCACGGTGTAGGGGAGGTCTTCTGGAATCATACGCTTGAGGGCGCGGTGTGCCAAGTTGCCGTGACCGATTTCACGACGGCTGATGCCGCGTCCGGCCTTGGCTTCGCCAGTAGAGAAGCCAGGGAAGTTATAGTGGAGGAGGAAGCGTTCGTTGCCACGGTAGAGCACGTCGTCAACGAGTTTTTCGTCGAGCTTGGTGCCGAGTGTGCAAGTAGCGAGAGCTTGAGTTTCGCCACGGGTGAACACTGCAGATCCGTGAGGACCTGGCAGGTAGTCGGGCCAGCAAGTGATTGGTCGGATTTCGGTGGTCTTACGGCCATCGAGACGCAAGCCTTCGTCGAGAATGCAACGGCGCACAGCGTCGCGTTGGATTTCGTCGAAGTAGCGCTTCACCATCATTGCCTTTTCTTCGCGTTCTTCCTCTGGAATGGTTTCTACAAATTCATCGAAAGCCTTTTGGAAGGATTCGTTGCGCCATTGCTTGTCGGCGCAGCCAGCCTTAGCCACTGCGTAGCACTTAGGATAAACCTCGGCACGCATACGTTCGTGAAGTTCTTCGTCGTCGGTTTCGTGGCAGTATTCGCGCTTAACGACACCAATTTGCTCTGCAAGTTCCTTTTGAGCCACACACATAGGCTTGATAGCGTTGTGTGCTGCCTTGAGGGCTGCAATGAGGTCGTCTTCGCTTACTTCGTCCATTTCACCTTCAACCATCATAATATTGTCATAAGTTGCACCTACCATCAGTTCCATGTCTGCGTTCTTCAGCTGTTCGAAGGTTGGGTCGATGACGAATTCTCCGTTGATGCGAGCTACGCGCACTTCGGCAATAGGTTCTTCAAAAGGCACGTCGCTCACAGCGATAGCTGCAGAAGCTGCGAGACCTGCGAGTGCATCAGGTTGGTCCTGACCGTCGCTTGAGAAGAGGGTTACGGTAACGATAGTGTTGGCGTGGTAGTTGCTTGGGAAAAGAGGACGCAACACACGGTCAACCAATCGTGCAGTAAGGATTTCGTAGTCAGAGGGGCGGCCTTCACGCTTAGTGAAGCCACCAGGGTAACGGCCTACAGCCGAGTACTTCTCTTTGTATTCAACTTGAAGGGGCATGAAATCTGCGCCTTCTTCAGCTTCTTTAGCTGAAACTACTGTCGCAAGGAGCATAGTGTTGCCCATGCGCAGTTCAACCGCTCCATCGGCTTGTTTTGCAAGCTTTCCTGTTTCAAGGGTGATCTCACGTCCGTCACCCAATACGATGGTTTTTTTAGTAGGTGTAAACATATTTTTTTATTATCTGTGTAAAAATCGTGCAAAGATAGTAATTATTTTTCACATTTACAACGAAATAGACGCTGTTTCGGTGGCTTTTTGCACGATTTTCGCTTGTTTTTTTATTTTTCCACTTTGTAGGTGGCACCGTCGGGCGTAGTGATGACCAGTGATTTCCAACCATTGGGGAGCAAGGGTTTGTGCACCTGCGCTATGCCTTGGTCGGTGATGTCGAGGCCTGCGAAGCCGTAAATCACTGCTTGAAGCATGCCGCCTGCCCCTGTGGCAAAGTAAGGATTGCTGGAGGTGGCAGTTTCGGCAAACACGCCAAATGGAGGCCGCATATTGGGGCGATAACTCATTCTGAACGCCTCGGTGGCACGATTGCGGTCGCCAATGCGTGCATAGAGTGTGGCAAAGATGCTGTGTGCCATGGCAGGGCCGTTTTTCTTGTCGAGTTTGTCTTCGTAGTAGAGCATATCGGCGCGTATTTGCTTTTCGTCGGTGATGAGTTCCAAAGGATAGGCAAGCAGGTTGGCATCGGTTTGCTTAATCATTTGCCCCTGGTAGCCCTCGTAGTCGGCGGTCACGCCATTGTCCATCTTCGGAATGCGCAGCCTGTCGGCAATCTCGCTCCAAATGGCTGGTGCCTCTTCGCCCACAGCGATGGCAGCTTTCACGGTGCTTCGCAACGCCACGATGGTGGCACCGTTGGTGAAAGCATTGTCGTCGACACCGGTTGCGTATTCGTCGGCACCCACCACATTCTTGATGGAATAACTGCCGTCGGCGTTCTCGGTCACTCTGCTCACCCAAAATTCTGCAATGGCTTTCATCATCGGGTAGCCCTTTTCGCGAAGCCATTTGGCATCGCCACTCATGCGATAATAGTTCCATGCGGCGATGGCGATGTCGGCACTGATGTGGTGTTCAAGTGGACCGGTCAGTGCCCACGATGGTGTGGACTCTTGCCCCATATCGTCGCTTTCCCAAGGATACATGGCACCGTCGTAACCAATGGTGGCTGCACGTTGGCGAGCGGCATCAAGTCGGTCGGTTCGGTAGTCGATCATGCATCGCGCTATGTCGGGGTTCATGACAAGCATAGGCGGCATCATCCACGTTTCGCTATCCCAGAAAATATGACCATTGTAGCCTTTCGACGAAAGTCCCATAGGCGAAATGCTCAACCCTGTGCCACGGCGGCAGAAACTGTAGAGGTTATAGAGGGCAAATCGCACCACACGCTGTGCCTCGTCGTCGCCCTCGATGGTGATGTTGCCACGCCATAGTTTGTCCCAACAGCGGTCGTGAGCAGCCAGCACCTCGGAGGGCTTTTGCTTCAAGATGTAAATCACCTCACGCTCCACCTCGCTCCAAGGGTCGGTGAAATCGTGCGTGGTGCACACGCTTGTGGCGAGCGAAATGGTGGCTTCCTCGCCTTTCTTTAATTGGATAGTTGCCGTCTGTGCAGTTCCGCCAGTGGGTGGCTGCACATCCCATGCCCCTTTTTCAGGCACGAATAGTGCTTCAGCCACGGCTTTATTGCGGCCATGCGAAGTTTCGGCACAAGCCTTCAAGGCAGTTTTGAAGCCCTTCTCTATGCGCAATTTGTAGGCGGAGCATGTGCTGCCTTCGCGATAGTCGTCGGAAGGAATGTTCATCGTGTTGGTCAGTGCCACAGAGGCATCTTGGCGCGCTTTCACAGTGATACGCATCATGGCGGCGTAGGGCATGTTTCGCAATGCCACTATCGTGTAGCGCACGTCAACCTTTCCATACGCCAGAAATTGCGAGTTGTGCCGAGCGTGGCGCATATCAATTTCCTGGCTCCATTTCGCGATGTTGGTGCTGGTCACTTGCTGGTCATCGACCATCATGGTCATCACCATCGGGTTGATGCCGGCAATCACACGGTTCACACCTTTCTTTTCGCTGTATTCAAATATGTGATTTAGAATCAGGTGCTTCACGCTGAAAGGTTCTTTCCACGGAAGGATGCCGATGGTGCCGTTGGCAACAGGTGCGCCAGTGTAGGCGGCATCGAAGTCGTGGCAGTGGAGTTTCCACCCGTCACCAGAGGGCGTTCCTGCTTGCATCAGAGGGCAGAACGCAAAGATTGCGCACCATAAAGATAGAAATAGGCGAGTCATAGAATGTGAAGATGGGGGGATTATTGTTTCACTTTTTCGGCAAGCTCGGCGCTGGGCTTGAATTTCACTACTTTTTTGGCTGGAATGGTGATAGGCGCGCCAGTGGCGGGGTTCACGCCCTTGCGCTCTGCCTTTTCCTGCACGGCGAGTGTGCCAAATCCCACGAGTGCTATTTTGTCGCCTTTCACGAGAGCGGTGGTCATTACCTTGATAGCGGCATCGACCGCCGCTTTTGCCTGTGCCTTGCTGATGCCGGCTTCAATGGCCACGCCATTGATTAATTCAATTTTGTTCATTGTCAGTAAAAAATTATAATTGTAATGTGTATGATCACAAAATTAAATGATTCAATTATATGAAACAAAAATATCGCAAAAAATTGTAAAAATAGAGTGGTTTTGGGCATTGTTGGCATAGAGATTGCACTATTTTCTTTAATTTTGCATCTTATATATATAGTAAGGCAAACTTTTGGGCGATTGTATGAGAAAAGGGTTTGCCATTTGTTTTACATTTTTAAAATGAGCAACATTTATCAATTATGAGTTATAATTCATCAAGAGGCGGATCGTTTTTAGGGTCGATACCTGATATCACTAAGAATTTACTGATTATTAATGTGCTGATGTGGATTGCCACCATGGCGCTTCAAACCCGTGGCGTGCATCTTGACAAATGGTTTGCGCTGCATTTTTGGCAAGCAGGCGACTTTATGCCTTGGCAGATTGTCACCTATATGTTTATGCACGACTTCTCCAGCGTGCAGGGTGGCTTGCTCCACTTGTTCTGCAACATGTTTAACCTCTACATGTTTGGCGCACTGCTTGAGCGAATGCTTGGTGCGAAACGCTACCTCGTTTACTACCTTGTGTGTGGCGTGGGCGCAGGCATCGTGCAAGAACTTGTATGGCAACTCACTTGGGTGGGTGATGTGGCAAGCGCATTGGGCGTGAGTGCGGCAGAGGCGCAGAATGCCATCAACGCCGGTCAGATTGGCGACCTTGCCGACTTCCTCAACTTCCGCTACCTTACTGTGGGTGCTTCCGGTGCCGTGTTTGGCTTGCTGCTGGCATTCGGCATGTCGTTCCCCAACTTGAAAATGTTTATCATTCCATTCCCATTCCCCATCAAGGCAAAGTGGATGGTGATAGGCTATGGCGTGTTTGAACTGGTGTGCGGCACCCAAGGAATGATGAGCGGCGTGGCACACTTCGCTCACCTCGGCGGTATGCTGTTTGGCATACTCATGATTCTCTATTGGAAACACACAGGCGTAATCAGAAAGAATGACTATATTTAAAGAAATACAAAGCAAATACAAGGCAAGCAATGCGCTTGTGCGGCTGGTGATGCTGAATGTGGGCGTGTTTTTGCTGATACGCCTCATGGCAATCATTCTCCATTTCGCAGGAGTGAACAGCAACGCGATGCTCGAATGGATAGTGGTGCCGTCGGATTTGACCACGCTTCTGCACCGCCCATGGACACTGCTCACCTACATGTTTGCCCACTACGATATGCTTCATGTGCTGTTCAACATGCTGTGGCTGTATTGGCTCGGCAAGTTGTTTTTGGAGTATTTCAACTCCAAGCAGTTGGTGGCACTGTATGTGCTGGGCGGCTTAGGTGGGGCGTTGGTGTATGTGCTGGGCTACGCCGTGCTGCCTGTTTTTGACGGCAAGATGGATTTGCTGATTGGCGCTTCGGGTGCTGTTTTGGCACTTGTCACCGCCATGGCTGTATTCGCCCCCGACTATCGCATAGGCTTGCTTTTTCTCGGCCAGGTGTCGCTGAAGTGGCTGGCAATTGGCGTGGTGGTGCTGATGGTGCTTGGCGGAGGCGACGGACAGTTGGGCGCGCAGTTGGCTCACTTGGGCGGAGGTCTGGTGGGTGTGCTTTATGGCTGGCAGATGCGCCGAGGCCACGACATCACCGCTTGGCTCAACCGAATCATCGACAAGCTGGTGAACTTGACCAATAAGCCTCACAAAAAAGGTGTGGGCGGTCCCGTGGGCGGAAAGGCATACCACTATCAGCAAAATGCCACCTCAAGCAAGCAAACGAAAAAAACTTCATCAAATGTGCCAACTGAGGCAGAAATTGATGTAATATTAGACAAACTTAAACGTTCTGGTTATGGGGCCCTTACCGAAGAGGAAAAGGCCACACTATTCAGAGCCTCTGGTAAAAAGTGATTATATAAAAGATGATGCACTTCGATAAAAAGTCATATTTGTATCGCATAATAAAGGTGTCGGCAATCGTCGTCACGGCATTGCTGTCGGTAGCGCTGATTTATGCCGCCTACTCTGGCACCACCCACCCTGCCGACAGCCGTATTGCGCCTGTGGCAGTACTCGCATTCCCATTCCTCCTTGCGCTGGAGGTGATGATTGGAATGTTGTGGCTGATTGTGCACAGTTGGCGTGTGTCGCTCATCGTGTGGGTGGCTATCCTCATCTCGTGGCCATCGGTGAGAGTGGTGGCACCGCTCAACATGTTTCCCCACACCTACACCCCGAAAGAGGATTCCACCAAATTCAAGGTGCTCACTTTCAATGTAGAGAACTTCAAGGTGTCGTATTACGGCGACAAGGAAAAGGAATTTAAGGCAGGCCAAGCCACGGCTCGCTACATTCTGAAGCAGGATGCTGATGTGGTGCTGCTGCAAGAGGCGTCGCTCTCTGCCGACTTCAACGACCTGCCATTTATGGACTCGCTGAAGAAGGTGTACCCTTATCGCGACCACGGATATCACGACCAGGTGATACTCTCCAAGCACCCTTATCAGCCTGTGATCGACGATTCCATCAAGAATGGTTTCGCCTCGCCCGACAACTTCCTGAACGGCTACCACTTCTACGCCCGCGCATTCGACGTGCTCGTGCCGGGGCATAAGGTGCGATTCTTCAACCTGCACCTCCACTCCATACAGCTGTCGAACGACGACAAGCAATTTTATGTGGATTTAACGAAACTGAAAACAAAGGATAAACCCTCGGAAGCCAAACAAGCCAGCAAGACGATTTTCGCGAAGCTGACCAACGCCTTCCGCCAACACGCCCAAGAGGCTGCATTGCTCCGACAGGTGATTAACCAAAGCGACGCCAATGTGATAGTGTGCGGCGACTTCAACGATGTGCCCATGTCGTATGCCTATCGGAAAATCATGGGCAACGATATGACCGACGCTTGGGTGAAATGTGGATTCGGCCCCACAGCCACTTATCACAACGACAGGCTTTTCTTCAAGATTGACCATGTGTTGTATCGTGGCGACATGGAAGCGGTGGAGATGCATCGCCACAAAGAGGGGTCGAGCGACCACTATCCACTCGTCACCACCTTCGTGTGGAAGCGATAGCTCAAGCCCGACAACAGGTGTTACCAATAATTCCTAAACATATTCACCAAATTCATGATGATGATGAACAAGTTTATTTTATCAATGATTGCCGTGGGCTGCTTATGTATGCCAGCCGCAGGCGCAAAAAAGAAAACAGTGAAACAGGAAAATCCATTCTTGGCTCCCTACACCACTCAGTATGGGATTCCTCCGTTTGAAAAAATCAAAATCGAGCACTACATTCCAGCTCTGGAAGAAGGCATCAAGCAACACAACGCAGAGATTGATGCCATTGTGAATCAGCGTTCGCGTGCCGATTTCGACAACACTGTGCTCGCTCTCGACATGAGCGGCGAAGTGTTCAGCAAAGTGAACTATGTGTTTATGGCTCTCAACGAAAGCGACGCCACACCTGAAATGCAGGCTTTGGCAGAGAAACTTTCGCCTATGATTACAGCCCACAGCGACGAGGTGTATATGAATCTCGCACTCTTCAATCGCATCAAGGCAGTGCACGATAATGCCGACAAACTCGGTCTGAACCCAGTGCAACGCCGCCTTACCGAGAAATACTACAAGCGCTTTGTGCGTAATGGCGCTTTGCTCAGCGCTGCCGACCAAGACACGCTCAAGAGCATCAACACTCGCTTGGCTGCGCTTCAACTCAACTTTGTGAACAACGTGATGAGCGAAATCGCCAACAATTACGTGGTGGTTGACAATGCCGACCGCCTCTCAGGCTTGGCAAAAACCACTATCGACGCTGCCACTAAGATGGCTGCCGACAAGGGTATGGCTGGCAAGTGGGTGTTCACTCCATCGGCTTCCACTCGTTTGGCTGTGCTTACAAGCGCCGACGACCGCTCACTCCGTGAAGAAATGTACAAAACCTACTTGGCAACCGCTAACCGTGGCAACGAGTTTGACAACAGCAAGAACATCAACGCCATTCTCAAACTCCGCCAGCAAAAGGCAAAATTGCTCGGTTTCAAGACCTTTGCCGACTATGCTATCGACCCAGTGATGGCTAAGACCGCAGATGCAGCCGAAAACCTCCTGCTCAGCATCTGGAAGCCAGCAGTGAAGAAAGTGGACGAGGAAGTGGCCGACATGCAGAAATATGCCGACGCTCACGGTGCTGGCTACAAGATTGAAGCATGGGACTACTACTACTTCGCAGAAAAGGTAAAAGCAGAAAAGTACAACTTCAGCGAAGACGATGTTCGCCCATATTTCAAACTCGAAAACGTGGTGGAAAACGGTTTGTTCTTCTTGGCTAACAAACTCTACGGTCTCACCTTCACCAAAATGCCAAAGGCTCCAAAATACAACCCTGAAGTTACCGTTTACGACGTGAAAGACGCTAAGGGCAAGCATGTGGCAGTGTTTATGACCGATTACTACCCACGCCCAGTGAAGGCTCAAGGTGCTTGGATGATGGAAATGAACCAGGCTTACGATTTCGGTGGCAAGAGCGAACGCCCAATTATTTATAATGTGTGCAGTTTCACCGCTCCAACCAAAGACATCCCATCGCTCCTTACTCTTGACGAGGTACAGACCGCTTTCCACGAATTTGGTCACGCCCTCAACGGTATGCTCACCGTGGCTCCTTACAAGGGACTTGAAGGCACCAACATTGACCGCGACTTTGTGGAACTTCCATCACAACTCAACGAACACTGGGCACTCGTGCCTGAAGTGCTGAAAAACTTTGCGAAGCATTACAAGACTGGCGAGGTGATTCCACAGGAATTGGTTGACAAACTGAATGAGTCAAGCAAATTCAACCAGGGCTTCATCACCACCGAATTGGTGGGTGCTGCATTGCTCGACATCGAATGGCACAAGATTGACTGGTGCGACAACATCGACGTGAAGGGCTTCGAAAACTATGTGTCACGCAATCTCGGCAAGCCTTCTATCATCGAATATCGCTACCGCAGCCCATACTTCAAGCACATCTTCGGCAGCGACGAATATGCTTGTGGCTACTACACCTACCTTTGGGCACAGGTGCTTGAAGCCGACGCTTGGAACCGCTTCGAGGAAGAAGGTCCGCTCAACATCAAGACCGCTACCGACTACAAGAACTACATTCTTGCTCCTGGCGACACTGAAGATGCAATGACTCTCTACAAGAAGTTCCGCGGCCACGAACCAAACGCCGACGCACTTCTCCGCCTCCGCGGCCTGAAATAATTTTTAAGAAATTAGAAGTTAGAAATTAGAAGTTAGAGAGATTAGAAATTAGATTTTCTTATTCTATAAATAACAAGTGCTGAATTTCGCGTCAGAAATTCAGCACTTTCTTTTCTTTGTGGAGATGTGAATATGGAGATGGAAGTGATAATTCTTGCATTTTGGTGTAATCTCTTATCTGATAAGGTTTGGGGATAGGTTTTTTTGTTGTATTTTTGTGGGGATTAGTGATTGATTACTAAAATTATGTTAGATATGAGAAAAAGGTTAATTGCTTTTTTTGTGGCGGTGATGGCTGTCGCTGCCCAGAGTGTGGCTTGCACAAGTGTGATTGTGGGTAAAGATGCGAGTGTAGATGGATCGGTGATGTGTACTTATAGTTGCGACTCGTATGGCACATTCCACCCCATGTACCATTTTCCTGCTGCCAAGCATGAGAAAGGGGAGATGTTGAAGATTTACGACCGCGACACCCGTGTGTATCACGGCGAGATTCCCGAAGTGCCTATCACCTACAATGTGGTGGGCAATATGAATGAGTGGCAGGTGACTATCGGCGAAACCACTTTCGGTGGCCGTTCCGAGTTGATTGACACTACTGGCATTATGGACTACGGTTCGCTGATGAATGTGGCTCTGCAACGCTCAAAAACGGCTCGCGAAGCCATCAGCGTGATGACTACCATTGCCGAGACCTACGGTTTCAACAGCAGTGGCGAATCGTTTACTATCTGCGACCCCAACGAGGCGTGGATTATGGAAATGGTGGGCTGCGGTATTGGCAGCAAGGCTGTGGCATGGGTGGCTGTGCGTATTCCCGACAATGCCATCAGCGCACACGCTAATCACACACGCATCCATAAATTCGACCAAAAAGACAAGAAAAACGTGATGTTCTCGAAGAATTGCATCAAGTTTGCGCGCGAAAAAGGTTGGTACACTGGTAAAGATGCCGATTTCAGTTTCTCAAAGGCCTACAGCCCAGTTGATTTTGGCAAGTTGCGCTACTGCGAGGCTCGTGTGTGGAGTTTCTTCAATCATTTTGCCGACGGCTTCGATAAATATCTCTCGTATGCCATGGGCGAAAATCCCGATGCCGAGCCAATGCCACTGTGGGTGGTGCCCAATAAGAAACTGAGCGTGCAAGATGTGCTCAACGTGCTCCGCGACCACTACGAGGGTACTCCTATGGCTCTTGACAACGACCCCGGTCAGGGTATCTACGAAGCGCCATATCGCCCCACACCACTCTCGTATGAATACAAAGGCAAGAAATACTTCAATGAACGCCCCATTTCCACCCAGCAGAGTGCTTTTGTGTGGATAGGTCAGATGCGTGCGCACATGCCTCGTGAAGTGGGTGGCATGCTTTGGTTTGCCAACGACGATAGCAATATGGTGCCATTCACTCCTGTGTATTGCTGCAACACCGACGTGCCATCGTGCTACAAGGAAGAAGGCTGCGATGCAGTCACCTTCTCAATGGACAACGCTTTCTGGGTGTGCAACTGGGTGAGCAATATGGTGTATCCACGCTACAGTATGATGATGCCTACTTTGGCAGCCGTTCGCGATTCGCTCCAGACCGACTATCTCACCAATCAACCAAAGATTGAGGCAGAGGCTTTAGCGTTGCAAAGCGCAAATCCTTATCAGGCTGTGGCATTCCTTACCGCCTACAGCAACGAAAAGGGCGCACAGATGCTCAGCGCATGGCGTAGCCTTGCCACTAAACTGATTGTGAAATTCAACGATGGCTTGTGCAAAACCGAAAAAGACGGCAAATACCAGTTCAAGAAAGGCGGTTTTCAAACCGAATTCACGCGCCCAGGCTACGGTGAAAAAACCACCAAATTCCTGATTGAGCAAACAGGCGACCGCTTCGCTATCCCAGCATGGAGCGAAAGCAAGCATTAAGAAAGATATTCGCATAAATGGATAAGGAAATCGGCAGTTTCGGTCATCGGGGCTGCCGATTTTTATTTCCACCAAGTGTCGGGGCATTGTGCCACGATGCGCACCAGTTCGTTGGCGGTGAGGCACATTTCACGGCTAAGCGTCTGCTCCTCGTCTTTGCTCACGGTGCGGTGCTTCCATGGGGTGATTTCGGTTAGTGCACCTTCGGCGCAGGTGTAAAATGCTTTGCCCGATGGCTTGTAGAGGGTGTCAAAACCATTGTCTGCCACTTTGATGACGGGAAGCAGTTCCGCTTGCAGTGCTTTCACGATTTCTCGCTCTTTGGAATTGATGCACGCGCTCACCACAATCGCACCATTTTTTGCTGCTTCGATGGTTTTGGCTTTTTGTTGTTCAAAAAGATGGACGTCGGCTCTGTGGCAGATGACCGACACCTTGGTAGTGGCAGTCAGTAGCGATTTGTTGCCCATCCAGTCGATGGTGGGTGTGCCTCCGGTGGAGAGGTTGAGCATGGATGCGATTTTCTGCCATGCTTGCGCCACACTCGCTGCGTCTTTGCCGATAAAGCGGTCGGCAAGCAATCCCTGCTTGATGCGCTCCACGGTCCAGTTTGCGCTTTTCGCATTGCGTGTGATGGCGAAGAAATCGCTGTCGTCGCGCTTCATCTGTCGGCGTTCCACGTTAGTGGCGATGTATCGGATTTTGGTGTCGATTTGCTCGTCGCTGATGGGCTCCACATCGTTGTAGCCTCGCTCGAATAGGGCAGGACCTTGGGTGCTTTCCTTGTGCTCAATGCCGAGGTGGAAAGGTTCCTTGCGCTGGGCTTTGCTCCATGTGTATGCCTTCCAGTCGATGCCCAGCACATTCCAGTAGGCGTGGGTGCTGCCAATCATAAAGCCACCCACTATTCTCCCCAAGTGGGCTGGCGATTTGCCCACGATTCGGGCATTTGAATTTTTGGGGTTCAGTCTCAATAGACCGTGAAAATGCTCCGGCATCACCTGATGGATGATGAGTTCGGCTTGAGGATAATATTCGGGAATTTTCTGCCAACACTCTGCCACGGCTTGCCCCACTTTTGAGGGATAGAATTCACCATTGCGAATGAAGCCAAGCAATGGACGGCGGTCCCGTGTGTTGATGGTGATGGAGAATACGCCCTCCCTATAATCAGCAAGAGCTGCCCGGCGTAGTGCTTCGGGCAGCTCTTGTTGATGTTGCCTAATTTTGAATAGCATACCTTCGGTAATGAATTCCAATTTCGACATGATCAGGTGATTTGGATTAGAAGAGAAAATGAAATTAGGTGCTATAGCACTGCATTTCATTTTCTCTTATTTTTTTTCTTTTATTTATTCAAATTTTGATATTTTACCAAGCGAAGATTGGGTAATCCTTCATGATGGCGTTCACCTTCTCGCGCACGGAGGCGATGTTGGCTTCGCTTTCAGGATTCTTGAGCACGGTGTCGATGAGCTCAACGATTTCTGGCATCAATTCTTCCTTGGCACCACGAGTGGTCATGGCAGGAGTGCCTACGCGCAGACCTGAAGTTTGGAATGCGCTGCGGGTGTCGTATGGCACCATGTTTTTGTTGACGGTGATATCGGCAGCCACGAGAGCGTTTTCTGCCACTTTACCAGTGAGTTCGGGGAACTTGGTGCGGAGGTCGATAAGCATACAGTGGTTTTCGGTACCGCCAGAGCAAATCTTGTAGCCCTTGTCCACAAATGCTTGTGCCATAACAGCGGCATTCTTCTTCACCTGCTGTGCATAAGCCTTAAATTCAGGTTGGAGAGCTTCGCCGAATGCCACAGCCTTAGCTGCGATAACGTGTTCCAATGGACCGCCTTGCACGCCAGGGAATACGGCAGAGTCGAGCAGCGACGACATTTTGCGAATCACGCCCTTCTTGGTGGTCTTGCCCCAAGGGTTGTCGAAGTCCTTGCCCAGCAAAATGATACCGCCGCGTGGACCACGGAGAGTCTTGTGGGTGGTAGAAGTAACGATGTGGGCATATTCCAAAGGATTGTTGAGCAATCCGGCAGCAATCAGACCTGCAGGGTGAGCCATGTCGATCATCAGCAATGCTCCCACCTTGTCGGCGATGGCACGCATACGGGCGTAATCCCAGTCGCGGCTATATGCGCTGGCACCACCGATGATGAGTTTTGGCTGTTCGCGCAGAGCCACTTCTTCCATCATATCATAGTCAACGAGACCGTCGCTTTCTCTCACATCATATTCGCAGTCGTGGAACATCATACCAGAGAAATTCACTGGGCTACCATGAGAGAGGTGTCCGCCCATTGCGAGGTTGAGGCCCATAAACTTGTCGCCAGGTTTCAGGCAAGCCAAGAACACTGCCATATTGGCCTGCGCGCCAGAGTGAGGCTGCACATTGGCATATTCAGCACCGAACAGTTTTTTGATGCGCTCGATAGCAATGTTTTCGCTCTCGTCAACGCATTGGCAACCGCCGTAATAGCGATGGCCAGGATAGCCTTCGGCATACTTGTTGGTGAGGCAACTGCCCATAGCTTTCATCACTTGAGGGCTAACGAAGTTTTCACTTGCAATCAGTTCCATACCTTTGTGCTGGCGCTGATTTTCCTTCTCGATAATGTTGAAGATTTCGTTGTCTTGGTACATAGTCTTAATTGTGTAATTTGTTATGTATTGGGATTAATACTTTTTTTCTTTTTCTGCACACTCCAGCCGAATTTGCCCAAACGGTCGCCCAGCGTGTAGTATTGCCCGTGGCAGTACGCCATGATGTCGGCTTTTTCGAGGCTGAAAGCGCCTGTTTCGGGGTCGATATACTTGTCGTCGGCTATCACATTTACCACCTCGGCTATAAACATGTCGTGGGTGCCGAGTTTCACAATTTCACGCACCTTGCACTCGATGCTCATAGGCGCTTCCTCCAAATATGGCGACGCCACCTTCACGCCAGCCTGTGGCGTAAGGTTCATTTCCTTGAACTTGTCGTAGTCGCGACCGGAGCGCACGCCGCACCAATCGGTGGCGCGAGCCAGATGTCGGGTGGTGAGATTGATGGTGAATTCCATGTTGCGTGTCACAATCGCGTGGCTGAAACGCTCTGGGCGAATCGACACGTAGCACATGGCTGGATCGGAGCAAATGGTGCCTGTCCATGCGGCAGTAAACACGTTGTATTCTTCGGGCGTACTGCCACACGTCACCAGCACCGCAGGGAGCGGATATACCATTGTGCCAGGTCGCCAATTCTGTTTCATTTGCTATTACGATTTGATTTTGCACAAAGATAGCAAATGTTTTTGTTATGGCAAACCTTTTTGCTGTGCTTATTTCAGCGTGATTTCGGCAGCTGATGCCACGCACTCGCAGAAGTGGCAACGGAGCGACAGCGGCTTGTGCGACACCACGTCGAAGCGTGTGCGCATTGGCTCATTGTTGCTGATGCACTTTGGATTTGGGCACTTCACAATGTCGATGAGCGAGTCGGGCAGCGACACTTTGCGCTTTTCCACCACGTCGTAGTCCTTGATGATGTTGATGACCGCAGTGGGGGCAATGAGGGCGATGCGGTTGAGCATATCCTCAGGATATTCGATGTCGGCAATCTTGATAATGCCCTTCTTGCCCATTTCCGAGCTGCTGAGGTTGAAGCCGATAGTCACATTGCTGGTCAGTTTTTGCAGTCCGAGCAGGTCAACCACCTGAAAGAGCGATTCGCTGGGGATATGGTCGATTACGGTGCCGTTTTTGAGGGCTGCCACTGCCAATTCTTTTTTATCTTTAACCATAGTGTTGGGAGAGATTTCAGTTGTTGTTTTTGATGTAGTGTGTGATAAATTAATCGATGCCTAATGCGCGGCAGAGGATAGCCTGGCGTGCGTACAGACCGTTTTTCGCCTGCTGGAAGAAGTAGGCTTTAGGGTTGTCGTCCACATCTTGGCTGATTTCGGTGATGCGGGGGAGTGGGTGCAGCACTTTCAAGTTTGGCTTGCTGTTTTTCAGCATATCGTTGTGGAGCGTGTAGAGGCTCTTTGTGCGCTCGTATTCCAGCACATCGGAGAAGCGCTCACCTTGCACACGCGTCATATAGAGAATGTCGGACTCATTGATTACTTCCTCTGAGAAGTCGGTGGTTTCGCGATATTCGATGCCGTGCATCTCGCAGAAGCGCTTGTATTTGTCGGGCATTTTCAGTTCCTCGCATGCCACAAAGTTGAAGCGTGGGTTCCAGAAGCGCATAGCCTCAAGCAGCGAGTGCACTGTGCGGCCGTATTTGAGGTCGCCCACCATGGTGATTACTTGATTTTCAAGAGTGCCCTGTGTTTTGTAGATGCTGTAGAGGTCGAGCATCGTCTGTGATGGGTGTTGGTTGGCACCGTCGCCGGCATTCACGATAGGCACTGGCGAAATTTCGCTTGCATATCGGGCTGCGCCTTCCAAGTGGTGGCGCATCACAATCACATCGGCATAGTTGCTCACCATCATGATGGTGTCTTTCAGCGTTTCGCCCTTCGATTGGCTACTCGTCTTCGCGTCGCTGAAGCCAATCACGCGTCCACCCAGACGGTTGACGGCTGTTTCGAAACTCAAGCGGGTGCGGGTCGATGGTTCGAAAAACAGCGTAGCCACCACCTTGCCTTGCAGGATTCGCTGGTTGGGGTTTTTCTCAAATTCGGCGGCTTTGTTAAGCAGACCGACAATTTCCTCTTTGCTGAGGTCGGAAATTGAAACCAAACTTTTTTTGTCCATAGTCGAGATTGTATGTAATTGTTTGTGTAATAGCTAAAAAAAATAGTCAATCGCGCCACATGGGCCACCGACTGACTAAAAAACTGCAAATAAAAAACAGAAACGATTGATTGGGAAATGGAAATGTCTCGGTTGCCAAGCAGAAGGTGCCTGACACATCGATTGGTTATGCATTGCCCTACATATCATTTCAAAGAACAAAGTTACAGAAAATTCCCGAATAATGGGGCAGAGTGGGGTTGAAAAATTGTAAATTTTATGCTTACTTATCTTTCGCTGGAATTTATAGTGCGCTTTACGCCGAAAAGCAGTATATTTGCATTTTAAATACATTAGAAAATATAGAATAACTCCGAAAAAATGGGATTTGGAAATATGAGTAATAAAGGCAAAAAGCTCTCAGGCAACCATTCAAAAACGATTATCAGAGTGATGTGGTGGTCGTTGGCTTGCTTTATGGCGTTTTTGCTGATTCTTTCAATGCTTATTTACAATGGCGTGATTGGCTATATGCCTCCAGTGGAGGAACTGATGCACCCACGCGACCGCTACGCCACCACCATCTACACCTCCGACGGTGTGGAAATGGGCAAATTCTACCGCAGCAAGGGCAATCGCTCGTATGTGGATTTCGAGCAGATGTCGCCTCACTTGAAAGATGCTTTGGTGGCTACTGAAGACGTGCGCTTTGAGCAGCACTCTGGCATCGACGTGAGGGCCATTTTCCGCTCCATCATCAAGCGTGTGATTTTGGGCAAGCACAGTGCCGGCGGTGGCAGCACCATCACCCAGCAGTTGGCAAAGCAACTCTACTCTCCGGAGTCGTCGAGCTTGTTTGAACGCGCGCTCCAGAAGCCTATTGAGTGGGCTATTGCCATCAAGATTGAGCGCTTCTACACCAAAGACGAGATTGTGAAGATGTATTTCAACCAATTCGACTTCCTGAACAATGCGGTGGGCATCAGTAGCGCATCGTGGGTTTATTTCGGCAAGAAGCCTAAAGACCTCAATGTGCAGGAGGCTGCCACGCTGGTGGGTATGTGCAAGAATCCGTCGTACTACAATCCATTCCGATTCCCTGAGCGTGTGAAAGAGAGAAGAAATGTGGTGTTCGACCAGATGTATAAGGCTGGAATGCTCACTTCTGAATCTTGTGCGGCACTCAAAGCCACTCCGCTCATTCTCAACGAGCACAAGGTGGAAACGCACGAAGACGGCATCGCTCCATACTTCCGTGAGGAACTGCGCCGCATTCTGATGGCTGACGAACCCGACTCCACAAAATACTCCAACATCAACGCCTACTACGCCGACAAATACAACTGGGACAACAACCCTGTGTATGGCTGGTGCAAAAAGAATAAACGCAAAGATGGCCGCAACTACGACATCTACAGCGATGGCTTGAAGATTTACACCACAGTGGATTCGCGTATGCAGCAAATGGCTGAGGCCGCTGTGAGCGAGCACATGATGGAAGCGCAGAAACGCTTTTTCCAGAATGAATGTGGCGGCAAATTCACCGACCCCTACACTCGCAATCCTGATGAAATGTCGAAGGCTACGAAGGAGAGGGTCATCAACATGGCTATCCGCTCCACCGAGCGCTATCGTGCCATGAAGGCAGAGGGCAAGACGCACGACGAAATCATGAAGGCGTTTGATGAAAAGGTGGAAATGCGCGTGTTTGACTACAACGCACCTGACCACGAAATCGTGCGAGTGATGTCGCCACGCGATTCTATTATGTATATGAAAACATTCTTGCGCTGCGGTATGGTGGCTATGGACCCTCGCAACGGCAAGGTGAAGGCTTATGTTGGCGGTCCCGACTTCAAGCACTTTAAATATGACATGGTTTCGACCGGTACGCGTCAGATTGGTTCTACCGCCAAGCCGTTTGTGTTCTCGCTGGCTATGCAGAATGGTTTTACCCCATGTAGCACCGACTTTGAGAACTCCACCAATGGCTTTGGCAAATGGCAGCCAAAGGGAGGTTCGCATGGCTTGGGACGTCATCCACAGTTGCGTGATGCGCTTGCCGTGTCGAGCAACTGGGTTCCGCCCCAAATCTTGCTCCGACTGGGTGCGCCTGCGCTTGTAGATGCGCTTCACAACGACTTCGGCATCACCTCAAAACTCGATACCACGCTCACTTTGGCACTCGGCTCTTGCGAAATCTCGCTGCTTGAAATGGTGTCGGCCTACGCTGCTTTTGCCAACTATGGCCAGCGTCCGCTGCCTTTGATGGTGAGCCGCATTTGCGACAACCGTGGCAACGTGATTGCTGAATTCTTCCCGAAGTTGAATCAGGCTATCAGCGCAGAATCGAGTTACCGTATGGTGGAAATGCTTCGTGGCGTTGTCACCCGTGGTACTGGTCGCCGATTGGGGGCTTACAATTTCAAGGGCGATGTGTGTGGTAAGACAGGTACCACCAACTACAATGCCGACGCATGGTGGGTGGGCTTCACCCCCGAAATCGTGTGTGGTGTGTGGTTTGGTGGCGAAGACCGCTATATCCACTTCCAGTCCACTGGCGAAGGTCAGGGTGCGGCAGCCGCGCTTCCTATCTTCGGTAAATTCTTGCGAAAGGTGTACAATAGCAAGGAATTACCGTACGACGAAAATGCGAAATTCATAGTACCGTCAGACTTCAAGATGTGTGAAGACAAGATTTACGACAATGAAGGCGGCGTGGTGTACGAACATTCGGGCGATGGCGATGGAGAAGATGGCGATGGACCACACCCCGACCCGGCAGTAGCCGCCGAAGACCAATCGGCAGTGAACGATATGTTTAATTAGCGAATATTCAATCCAGATATAAAGAGAGAGCCGGAAGCGATTGCTTTCGGCTCTCTATGTTAGTATAGTGGATTCGAATTACGACAGACCGGTGATTTCGCCGTTTTCGTCGAGTTTGATTTTGATGGCTTGTGGCAGTTTTGGGAGGCCTGGCATTCGGAGAATAGGACCGGCAATCACCACAATCATTTCTGCACCGGTGTTGATTACGATGTCGCGCACCTCAAAGGCGTAGCCCTCGGTAGGGCCGTAGGCTTTGGCATCGGTAGAGAAACTGTATTGTGTTTTGGCGATGCAGATGGGGAAGTGGCTGATGCCCAATTCGCTGATGCGCTTGATGGCTTTCTTTGCGGCGGCCGAGAATGTCACGCTGCCAGCTCCGTAGGTGCCGATAGCCACGGCTTCCACCTTGCTCTCAATACTGTCGGTGTCGGCGTAGGTGAATTGGAGAGGCTTTGAAGGCTTGCTGACCACGGTATCAGCCACCAATGTAGCCAATTCCTTGGCGCCTTCGCCACCGTCGGTGAATGCGAGGTTCACGGCGAAACCAATGCCGAGTTCCTGTTCGCAATGGTAGCGCAATGCCTCGATTTCCTCGTCGGTGTCGCCAACGAACTTGTTGAACGCAATCACCACAGTCTGACCGAACGATTGGATATTTTTCACATGCTTGTCGAGGTTCCAGAATCCTCGTTTCAAGCCCTCAAGATTGGGCTGCTTGATTTCCTCGTATGGCACGCCTCCGTGCATTTTCAGCGCTTGCGCGGTGACTACAAGCACGGTGGCAGACGGATTCAGACCAGTTTTGCGGCATTTGATATTGTAGAATTTCTCCGCACCGAGGTCGGCACCGAAACCAGCCTCTGTCACCACGAAGTCGCTGAGGGTGAGAGCCGTTTTGGTGGCGATTACGGAATTGCAGCCGTGGGCAATGTTGGCAAACGGACCGCAGTGCACAAATGCAGGAGTGCCTTCGGTGGTCTGCACCAGGTTGGGGTTGAAGGCATCTTTCAGCAACACCGTGATAGCGCCAGCCACGCCCATGTCTTTCACATAGAAAGGCTTGTCGTCGGCAGTGAAGCCAAGCAGAATGTTTTCGATGCGTCGTTGCAAATCCTCAATACTCGTAGCCAAGCACATGATAGCCATAATTTCAGATGCAGGGGTGATGTCGAAACCCGATTGTGAGAGCGGACCGTTGGTCGAGGCACCCACGCCGGCAATCACCTCGCGGAGCGCACGGTCGTTGACGTCGAGCACGCGTTTCCATAGTTTTTGCTTCAACACAAATCCCTCGGCGGCATGCTGATAGATGTAATTGTCGAGCAGAGCGGCAATCATGTTGTGTGCGCTTGTGATGGCGTGGAAGTCGCCGGTGAAGTGCAGATTGATTTTTTCCATAGGCAGCACTTGCGAGTAGCCGCCACCTGCTGCGCCGCCCTTCATGCCGAAGCACGGGCCGAGCGAAGGTTCGCGCAGAGCCACCACAGCCTGTTTACCAATCTTGTTTAATCCGAGTGCAAGCCCCACCGAAACGGTGGTTTTGCCATTGCCTGCCTTTGTAGGGCTGATGGCGGTGACCAGCACCAAATGATGACCCTTGAATTTTGATTCGTCGGCGATAGTGGAGGGCACTTTAGCCATATATTGGCCGTAGTGCTCTAATTGTTCTTCACTTATGGCCAAGTCTTGAGCCACACTACTGATTTTGCGAAGTTGTGTACTTCTTGCGATTTCGATGTCAGAGAGCATGTGAGTTATATGTAATGTGAATAATAGTCTTCACAAATTTACTGAAAAAAAGCGAAATCACCAACACCGCCAAAAAACCACCACGCAATTTGTGGGTGGCACAGAAACAAAAACCGCTCGCCTTCGGCGAAAAACCAATCTTTGGAAATTAGATTAGATAGGTCATTTGTTATCAGGGATTTTTATGTTTTTGTTTTTGATTCCATTGGGTGGACCATAATAGGTTTGCTGAAAATCAGTGTTTCTGCCACGCAATTTGTGGGTGTGTGAGGGGAAATTACATGGGATCTACGTCGTAGTAGAGGATGGTGCTTTTCATTCGGCTGTCGGTGGCTACGAGTTGCTCGTAGATGTTTCGGAGAATCACCTTCACCTTTGCCATTGATGCGGCATTTTCAAATTTGAGCATCACTTGGCGGATATAGAGGCTCTGCACGCGTGCCACCATCGGTGGTTCTGGGCCGAACACACGGTTGCCGAACACCTCGCGCAGCATATTGCTGTAGCGCACACTCACTTCGGTGAGGGTGTCTTCGTTGCGGTGCTTCAAATACACATTCACGATGCGTGTGAACGGTGGAAAATTGTATTGCTGGCGTTCGCTCAACTCGTAGTTGAAAAACTCTTGATAGTTGTGGCTTTTCACAAATTCCACGATAGGGTGGGTGGGGCGAGTGGTCTGCACCAGCACGGTGCCTTGCTTGTGAGCACGCCCTGCGCGTCCTGCCACCTGCTCCATCATGTTGAAAGCGCGCTCGCTGGCACGGAAGTCGGGGAAACTGATCAATGCGTCGGCATTCAGAATGCCCACGATGCTCACACCGTCGAAGTCGAGTCCCTTGGTCACCATTTGCGTGCCCACGAGAATGTTGGTCTTGTGAGATGAGAAGTCGTCGATGATGCGCTCGTAACTGTTCTTGTTGCGAGTGGTGTCGAGGTCCATGCGCGATATTTTCTCGTCGGGGAACACGCTCTCCACCTCGTCTTCGATGCGCTCGGTGCCGTAACCCACAATTTCAAGTCCGGGCAAGCCACATGCAGGGCACAGGCTTGGCATGGTCATGGTGTAGCCGCAATAGTGGCAACTGAGCGTGCGTATGTGCTTGTGATATGTGAGCGACACGTCGCAGTTTTGACAAGTGGGCACCCAGCCACATTCCTTGCAGGAAATGTAGGGCGAATAGCCACGGCGGTTTTGGAACAAAATTACCTGTTCCTTGTTTTCCAGTGCCTGACGGCAGTCTTTCACCAGTTCGAGCGAGAACATGCCCTTGGTTTCACGCTTCTTGCGCGCCATTTTCATATCCACCACCTTCACATTGGGCATCTGTATGCCCTCGAAGCGAGTGAGCAGTTCCACAAAGCCGTAATCGCCCTTTTTGGCACGGTAATACACCTCAATGGAAGGCGTGCCGGAGCCCAACAGCGTCTTTGCGCCGTGCATCGATGCCAAGATGATGGCGGCGTTGCGGCCGTTGTAGCGTGGGGCAGGGTCTTGCTGCTTATAACTGGTGTCGTGTTCCTCGTCCACCACAATCAATCCCAAATTGCTGTAAGGCAGGAAAATGCTCGAACGCACGCCAATCACCACGCAAGGGTCGGAACTGTTGAGCAGGCGTTTCCAAATGTCCACACGCTCGTTGTCGCTGAACTTTGAGTGGTAGATGAGCAACTTGTCGCCAAACACCTTGCGCAGTCGGCGAGTGAGCTGGGTGGTGAGGGCAATTTCCGGCACAAGGTAGAGTGCCTGTTTTCCGGCTTCGAGCGTGTCTTTGATGAGGTGCATGTAGATGGAAGTCTTGCCACTCGAAGTCACGCCGTGAAGCAGGGTGATGGGCTTATCTTTGAAACATCGGTGTATTTCGGAATAGGCGCGTGTCTGCTCGTCGGTGAGGGTGGGCGGTGCGATAAGGTCGGTGCCAAGGTCGGCAAAGCGGTTCACCTCACGCTTATACACCTCAAACACGCCACGCTGGCGTGCTGCGGCAAGCACAGGCTGCGTCACGCCGGAGCGTTTCAGCAGTTCGTCCTTGGTCACCTCCTTCACTGGTTTACTTTTTTGGAGCCAGTGCGAAAGGTCGAGATACGACAGCAGTAGTGCCTCTTGCTTTTTCGCTCTTTTCACCTCGTCGAAGATGCGGTGAAGCGCCTCGTCGTCGGAGCGGTCGATGTTCAGCCTCACGCAACTCTCCGTCTTGGCACGGTAATTGTCGATTACGCGCTCTGCCACGTGGATTGCGCCCAATTCGAGCAACTTGTTCACAATCGATTCCACATTCTTAAACTCGGTGATGCGTGTGATTTCGTGAACCTGCATACGCCCACGCTGTGCTGCGAAGTCGAGCACGGTGCGCATTCTGTCGGTCAGTTCGCCCGGCTCGCTTTCCTCGTAGTCGGGGTTCACGCTGATGAAAGTTTCGCTTTCCACCTTCAGACCGCTTGGCAAAGCCGCCTTATACACCTCGCCCAAGGTGCAGAGATAATAGTCGGAAATCCATTGCCAGAATTTCAGTTGAGGGTAGCGCAAGATGGGTTTGGGGTCAATCATCGAAATGATTTCCTTCACTCGGTACCCCTTAGGCTCGTTGTCGTGAAGGAGCACCACGATAGCCGTGTAAATCTTCTTTTGCCCGAAAGGCACAAGCACGCGGCAGCCGATTTGCAGCTGTGTGCGCATATCTTCGGGAATGCGATAGGTGTAGGTGCCTTTAATGGCGAGAGGAAGAAGAAGTTCGGCAAACTGAGCCATATATCTAAAGTTGTTATATTTGGTGTTTCTTTATTTCGCATGGCTCGAATGAACTATGCAGTAGAGCAAAGTTACTCTTTTTTTTGCGTAGTCGCAACACTTTTCGGCACGGAAGAGGCGAGGTGTGGAAATAAAAAAAAGACTGAGCATTTACTACTCAGTCTTCGTCTTAGTGGCGGGAGGCGGACTCGAACCACCGACCTTTGGGTTATGAGCCCAACGAGCTACCACTGCTCCATCCCGCGATTTGCGTTGCAAAGGTACTGCTTATTTCCACATTCACCAAACATTTCTCCAAAAAAATATGTTTTAAAGCAATGATTTAACATTCTTTTATAAAATAGCCCCATTTTTCCATTTTATGGAAAAAAGTTTCTCAAATAAAAGGAAAGATTTGGAGAAAGTTTCCTTTTTTTAAGGAAAGATTTTGGGAATTTCTATGTACGAGTCTTACGCTATAGCGCATGGATTTGCTTTACCTTGTCAGAAATTTGAACCAAAGGTTAATCACCTTTAGTGCTTTTAGGTGTGAGGAAGGGGCGAGGGGAGGGCGAATGGGGAGGGCGAATTGGAGGGGAGAGAGGAGGGGAAAAAGAAAGCTGCCCTTGGGGTGGGGCAGCTTTCGTGGGGTATATCTGTTAGATATGGGGATTTCGGGGATTATTTGCAGCAAGCGCAGCTTTTTTTAGCGATTTCTTTAAAGAAGTCGTTACCCTTGTCGTCGACGAGGATGAATGCAGGGAAGTCTTCAACAGTGATTTTCCAGATGGCTTCCATACCGAGTTCTGGATATTCCACACATTCGATGCTCTTGATGCTGCTTTGTGAGAGCACAGCTGCCACGCCACCGATAGTGCCGAGGTAGAAGCCACCATGCTTTTGGCAAGCGTCGGTCACCACTTGTCCGCGGTTACCCTTGGCAATCATCACCAGTGATGCGCCGTGGTCTTGGAACTCATCAACGTATGGGTCCATACGGTTGGCAGTGGTTGGTCCCATTGAGCCGCAAGGATAGCCAGCAGGAGTTTTGGCAGGACCAGCGTAGAGAATTGGGTGATCTTTGAAGTATTGTGGCATTTCCTCACCAGCGTCGAGGCGAGCTTTCAGTTTAGCGTGAGCGATGTCGCGAGCCACGATGATAGTACCCTTGAGGCTAACGCGAGTGCTTACTGGATATTTGGTGAGTTCGGCACGAACTGCGTCGATACCCTTGTCGAGGTCGATTTCCACGCCAGTGGTGCCTTCGCCTGGGTTGCGGAGTTCTTCTGGAATGAGTTCAGTTGGATTTTCGTCCATTTGTTCCAACCAGATACCATCTTTGTTGATTTTAGCCTTGATGTTGCGGTCGGCAGAGCAGCTCACGCCCATACCGATAGGGCAAGAAGCGCCGTGGCGAGGCAAACGAATCACGCGAATGTCGTGTGCCAGGTATTTGCCGCCGAATTGTGCACCCATACCAATCTTTTGAGCTTCCACGAGGAGTTTTTCTTCGAGGTCGATGTCGCGGAAAGCGCGTCCGGTCTCGTCGCCAGTGGTTGGGAGGTTGTCGTAGTATTTAATAGAAGCGAGCTTCACAGTGAGCAGGTTCTTTTCTGCGCTTGTGCCACCAATCACGAAAGCGATGTGGTAAGGAGGGCAAGCGGCGGTGCCCAAAGTCTTCATTTTCTCCACGAGGAAAGGAAGCAGCGTGCCTTCGTTTTGGATAGTAGCCTTGGTCATAGGGTAGAAGTAGGTCTTGTTGGCAGAGCCACCACCCTTAGCCACCATCACGAAGCGGTATTCAGCGCCTTCCACGGCTTCGATGTCGATTTGAGCAGGCAAGTTGCACTTGGTGTTCACCTCGTCGTACATGTTGAGAGGCGCATTTTGTGAGTAGCGCAAGTTGTCTTGAGTAAATGTGTTGTACACGCCCAGTGAGAGGGCTTCTTCATCTTCGAAGCCAGTCCACACTTGCTGTCCCTTTTCGCCATGAATGATAGCGGTGCCGGTGTCTTGACAGAAAGGAAGCACGCCCTTAACGGCGGTTTCGGCATTGCGAAGGAATTGCAGAGCCACGTATTTGTCGTTTTCTGAAGCTTCAGGGTCGTTGAGAATAGCGGCCACTTGAAGGTTGTGCTCGCGGCGAAGCTTAAATTCCACATCGTGGAATGCTTCCTGTGCAAGGCGAGTGAGTGCTTCAGGAGTGACTTTGAGGATTTCCTTACCTTCAAATTCGCCAACGCTCACACCTTCTTTGGTGAGCAGGCGGTACTCAGTTTTGTCAGGTCCCAGTTGGAACATGGGAGCGTACTTGAACTCAGGGTTTGCCATAATTCAATTGTAAGTGATAGTTGTTATTATAATAATAAATTGTTTGCTATGTGCAAATATACGAAAAATTTCAGAAGTGCCGAACAATCGCTATATATAATAATGTGTAAAACACATTTTATGCCTTTTGGCTGTTCTTCTCCGCCTCTGCTGCCAGGGCTTGCCATAGTGGCTCGTTGGGCACGGGGGCAGTCACGTCCACTTTGATGTGGCTCACGGGGTGCTCGAAGCAGATGCGGTGGCTCTGGAGCGAAATGCCTCCGCCCACATTGCTGCGTGGGGCACCGTATTTCAAGTCGCCCTTGATGGGGCAGCCTATGCTGCTGAGCTGTGCGCGAATTTGGTGCTTACGGCCGGTGAGCAAATCCACCTCCAGCAGGCAGTAGCGCTCGCCCTCGGCTATCACCCGATAGTTCAGCACCGCCTTCTGTGCTCCCTCGCGTGGTGATTGCAGCACCTCGGTGCGGTTGCCCTTCTCGTGCGAAATCAGGTAACTCGTGAGGGTGTCGGTTTGCTTTGGAGGACGGTTTTTCACAATCGCCCAATACGTTTTGCTCACGTCGCCCTTACGAAACAGCTCGTTCATGCGCGAGAGCCCCTTGCTTGTGCGCGCAAACACCACCAGCCCACACGTTGGGCGGTCGATGCGGTGCGTCACTCCGCAGAACACGTTGCCCGGCTTTTGGTATTTTTCCTTAATCCATCGCTTCAGCGTTTCCACCAGTGGCTCATCGCCTGTGCGGTCGCCTTGCACGATCTCGCCGCAAGCCTTATTTACTATAATGAGGTGATTGTCTTCGTAAACTACTTCCATTAATTATATATATAGTGTTAAATTTACCACAAAATTACAATCTTTAAGCGGATTCATCAAATCAAAACATTCGATTTTTCCGAAATACGGAAATTGCGTGCTTTTTTCACCAAAAAAATCGTCAAAAGTACCATTTTGCTATCAAAAATATCATTTTGCACGCATTTTGCCCTTTGATTCTATCCTTTTTTGCGCTTTTCCCCTTAAAAAATAGCAAAAATCCATGATTTTAACACTTTGCGAGTGTAATTAAAATAGGCTTTTTACAGGGTCAAGTGTTAGTAAATGCCCATAATCTTCGCATTTTATTAATTAAACTAAAAATTTTGCTTATAAAATTAGTATAATTGGAAAAATTTAGTTTTCTTTGCAATCGGAATGTTATATGTTTGTTAAGAAACGCTTATAAGTTGCAAATTAGTATCAATGTAGAACCTAACATGCTCTTTATCCTATATGGGGGTGTGCTTGTGATAACTTTATTTGTTAGCTAAGAAGTTGATTGACAAATGATTCTATGAAATATAATAAAATGTAATATAATAATTAAAATTTAACAGTGCTTATGAGTTTTAGAAAGTTACTATTGCTCTTCGTGTTCGCTGCTTCAACATTGGCTATGAGCGCCCAGTTCAAGGTCAGTGGTGTGGTTGTTGACGAATCTGGAGAAGCGGTAATCGGTGCCTCTGTTGTTCAGAAGGGTAAGCCTTCAAATGGTGTGGCTACCGACATTGATGGTAAGTTTACGCTCACTGTGCCTAACAACAAATCGCAAATCGTAGTCACCTACGTTGGTTACGAGAAGCAGGAGTTGACAGTTAAGAGCGGAGTTATGAAAATTGCTTTGAAGGTTGCCGGACAGGTTTTGGATGGCGTCGTGGTCACTGGTATGGCGAAGGTTGACTCCCGTATGTTTACCGGTGCAACTACCAAGATCGATGCCGACAAGACCAAGCTTTCAGGTGTGGCTGACATCAGCCGCGGTTTGGAAGGTAAGGTTTCTGGTGTGCAAGTGTCAAACGTGTCGGGTACATTCGGTACTGCTCCTAAGATCCGTGTGCGTGGTGCTACCTCTATCTATGGTAGCTCTAAGCCTCTGTGGATTGTGGATGGTGTGGAACTCGCCGACAACGTGGAACTTTCAGCCGACGACCTCTCATCTGGTGATGCAGTAACTTTGATTTCTTCAGCTATCGCAGGTTTGAACGCCGACGACATCGAAAGCTTCCAGATCTTGAAGGACGGTTCTGCAACCTCTATCTACGGTGCTAAGGCAATGGCTGGTGTGATCGTTGTAACCACCAAGACTGGTCGCTCAGGTCACACATCTATTAATTATACAGGTGAATTCACCTACCGTATGAAGCCAAGCTACCGCGACTACAACATCTGTAACTCACAAGAGCAGATGGGTATCTACAAGGAAATGGAACAAAAGGGTTGGCTCGAGTTCGCTTCATTGCGTAGCGGTAGCCGCACTGGTGTGTATGGCCGTATGTACAACATGCTCGACAACTACATCATCGACCCAATCACTGGCGAAGGTCACTTCGAGCTCGCCAACACCACTCAAGCTAAGAACGCTTACTTGCGTGAAGCCGAGTTCCGCAACACCGACTGGTTCGACTTGCTCTTCAACAGCAACGTGATGCAAAACCACGCTGTGAGCATCTCTGGCGGTACCGACAAGGGCTCATTCTATACTTCTGCATCTGTAATGACCGATCCAGGTTGGTACAAGTCGTCAAGCGTTGAGCGTTACACTTTCAATGCTAATGCGCTCTACAACCTCTCAAGCCGTGTGCGTGTGAAGTTGCTCACCTCCGACAGCTTCCGTAAGCAAAAGGCTCCTGGCACCATCAGCCAGCAGACCGACGTGGTGAATGGTGAAGTTAGCCGTTCGTTCGATATCAACCCATTCAGCTACGCGATGAACACCTCACGTACACTTGACCCTAACGTGTACTATCGTCGTAACTACACCGACTTCAACATCTTCAACGAACTCCAGAACAACTGGATCGACTTGACAGTTACCGACTTGAAGTTCCAAGGTGAACTGAACATCAAGCCTATCATGAACCAAAACCACACTGTGGAAGTGAACATGATTGGTTACTATCGTTACAGCAATTCAGAGCAAAACCACTTCGTTACTGAAAACAGTAACCAGGCTCGCGCTTACCGTGCAGGTATCGACCCAGAAGATGCAATCATCCGCGCTTCTAACACATACCTCTACACCGACCCCGATGTGGAAAACGCTCTTCCTGAAACCGTTCTTCCTAAGGGTGGTATGTTGTTCCACAACAAGTACGACGTATCACAATATGTGTTCCGTGGCACAGCTAACTGGAATGGTAGCTTCAACCGCGACCACACTATTAATATGATGGCAGGTTTGGAAGCAAGCCGCGTTGACCGTCACTCTCAGGCATTCGATGGCTGGGGTATCGTTTACGCCAACGGTAATCTTCCATTCATCAACAGCGACCTCTTCAAGCAAATGCAAGAAGAAAACAGCGCATACTACAGCGAGCAACGCTCTTATCGTCGCAACCTCGCTTACTTCGCAACTGCTAACTACAGCTACAAGATGCGCTACGTGCTCACCGGTACTCTCCGTTACGAAGGTAGTAACCAAATGGGTAAGACCACCCAGAGCCGCTGGTTGCCTACTTGGAACGTGTCGGCAGCATGGAATGCTCACCAAGAGCCATTCTTCACCAACGCTCGTTTCTTTAAGAGTGGTGCATTCACTTATGCTAAGCTCCGCACCTCTTACTCTCTGACCGCAGAAACTGGTCCTACTTCTTATGCAAATGCTGAAGCTCTCTACTATCCAACCCGTATTTGGAACCAGGAAACTGATGGCCAACAACTCGGTCTCGAACTCTCTGGTCTTGCCAACAGCGAGCTTACTTATGAAAAGAAGCACGAGTTCGACGTGGGTGTTGACCTCGGTTTCGTGAACAACCGCATCAACTTCGTGTTCGACTGGTACAAGCGTAACAACTTCGACCTTATCGGCCGTGTATATACTGAAGGTGTAGGTGGTCAGACTATGAAGTATGCCAACGTAGCAGAGATGGCATCACACGGTGTGGAATTCACACTCACCACCCACAACATCAAGAGCGCAAATCCTAACGGATTCAACTGGACCACCGACATCACTTTCGCTTACGCTAAGAACGAAATCACCAAGCTCGTGTCACGCTCTCGCGCAATCGACTTGATTCAAGGTACTGGTTTCGCACTCGAAGGTTATCCAGTGCGTGCACTCTTCTCTTATCAGTTCGTAGGTTTGGATTCACACGGTATTCCACAAGTGATCAACGAAACCACTGGCCAACTTTCTGCTAACGACGAAATCAACTTCCAGCAATTCGATGCTGAACTCTTGAAGAAGAACCTCAAATATGAAGGCGCAGTTGACCCAACCATCACTGGTGGTTTCAACAACAGCTTCTCTTGGAAGGGCCTCCACCTCAACGTGTTCTGCACCTACTCATTCGGCAATAAGCTCCGCCTTAGCCCTGACTTCTCTTACGCATACAGCGACCTTACCGCTATGCCTAAGGAATTCAAGAACCGCTGGGTGATGCCAGGTGATGAAGCCTACACCACAATTCCTGTGATTGCTTCACGCCGTCAGTACTACGCCGACACTTACTTGGGTCGTGCTTACAGTGCTTACAACTACAGCTCTGCACGTGTGGCTGATGGTGGTTTCATTCGCTTGAAGGAAATTTCTTTGACTTACGATATTCCTAAGTCACTGTTGAAGGCAATTCGTCTGAACAATGCTTCTGTGAAGCTCTCAGCTACAAACATCGGTCTTCTCTATGCCGACGACAAGCTCAATGGTCAAGACCCAGAATTCTACAACGCAGGTGGTGTGGCATCTCCTAACCCACGTCAGTTCACTCTCACCGTTAGATTTGGTCTTTAATCATAATTTGCAACACATTATATAATATATAATACAGACAATATAATTATGAAGTTTAAATATATAGCAATAGCAGCTGCAAGTGTGGCTCTCATGTCGCTCTCTTCATGTAAAGACTTCCTCGAAAAGGTGCCCGACACCCGCGTGGAACTCGAAACTGTGGAGCAATTGCGTGAGTTGCTCAATACTGCGTACCTCCAGTACAATTATTCTACACCTTGCGAGCTTTCTTCCGATAATGTAATCGACAACAATGCCCCAGACCCTGATGGCGTTCGCTACAATCTTCCTTCTTATGCGGCTACCGACGACCAGTTGTTCCGCTTCGAAGATGTGAACATGGGTATGGGTTCCGACACTCCTTCCGGTATTTGGCAAGGCTGCTACAGTGCAATCGCAGCGGCCAACGCCGTAATCGAGCGTGGCACTGAAATGAGCGAACAGGGCGGTTTGACCAACGACGAAACAAAGAAACTCAGCGCAGTGATGGGTGAGGCTTACATGATTCGCTCTTACCATCACTTCATTCTCGCACAGGTGTTCTGTATGCCTTACCGTGGTCCAGAATTGAGCAAGAAGTGCCAAGGTATTCCTTACATCACCAAGCCTGAAACCAGTGTGAAGCCTCACTACGAGCGTGGCACACTTGCTGAAACTTACGAGAAAATTCAAAACGACCTCGAGCTCGGCTTGAAGCTCATCGACGACGCTATCTACGAAGTGCCCAAATACCACTTCAACGTAGCCGCAGCCAATGCTTATGCCGCACGCTTCTACGTGTTCACCCGTCAATACGAAAAGGCACTCGAATGTGCTAACGCCGCATTCAAGGGTAGTGATCCTTCAACTATGATGAGCGACATTTGGGCTAACCGTGGTTCTATGTACTACATCAGCGACATTGGCCGCTACTACACCAGCATGAAGCGTAAGAACGTGTTTATGGACATCTCCACTAACTCTACTTCTTCACGCCGTAATGGTGGCTATCGCTACACCTGCAACCGCGACGCTCGTCGCTCTACTATCCAAGGCCCTGGCCCAACTTGGGACGGCATCAAGTTTGTTAACAACAAGACCAAGGAAACTTTCTCAATGCACCCATGCTTCAACGGCTTGTGCGGTATTTCAGGTAAGTCTGAATACGGTGGCTTCTTCGGTGGAATCAGCGCTGAGCAGTTTGAATACACCGACAAGGTATCAGGTATCGGTTACGCTCACGTGGTTCGCTTGGAATTCTGGGCTGAGGAAACTCTCCTCTGCCGTGCAGAAGCTAAGCTCTTCCTTGGCGACATCGACGGTTGTGTGGCAGACCTCGTGATTTGGGAAGGAGCTCGCCGTCAGCTCGGCAAAGGTGAAAGCTATAATTTCAAGGAATTGACTCGTCAAAGAATTGAAGAATTTTATGCAGAAGATCCAGGCGACTCTAAATACGAAAAAGGATTCGGTATTGTGAAGCCAATTCACATCGACGAGGTTTGTCCATCTGCTCAATATTCTCTCACCGCAGAGAAGATTCCTTACATGCAATGTATCCAACACTTCCGCCGTCTCGAAACTGTGCACAATGGTATGCGCTTCTTCGATATCAAGCGTCTCGGTCTTGAAATCACTCACTACTACAGCCGCTTCAACACAGCTTACACTCTCAAAACCCTCGACTCACGCTATGCTATGCAGATTCCAAGCGAAGTGATTAATGCTGGTATGGACGCTAACGTTCGCCCTGTGGTATCAAAGAAGAGTGAGGCTACTGTAGAGGCTCCAGACTCTTACATTCTTGTTAAATGATTTAATCGGATAAACAACAATGAAAGTAATTAAAAAATATATCTCAGCATTCGTGATGATGTCGGCATTAGCTATGGGCTTCACCTCTTGTAGCGACGACGACTTCACCGAAACCATCTTCCCTGACCAGTCAGAGGAGTTGGATCCTACCTCTGCGACTTATAAGTTCGACAAGTGGTTGAAGCAAACCTATTTGGATGTCTATAACTTGGACTTCCGCTATAAGATGCAGGATGTGGGCACCGACATGAACTATAACCTCGTGCCAGCCACTTACCAAAATGCGCAAGACCTTGCACTTTTGGCTAAGCATCTTTGGTTCGACGTGTATAAAGATGTGGTAGGTCCTAACTTCCTGAAGGAATACGGCCCACGTATCATTCACCTTATTGGCTCACCAGCCTACGACCCAACTACCGGTACCATCACTGTGGGTTTGGCTGAAGGTGGTATCAAGGTTTCGCTCTTCCGTGTGAACGCGCTCGACCTCAATTCACCTGACCAGTTGAATGAATACTACTTCAAGACTATGCACCACGAGTTTGCTCACATTTTGCACCAGACCAAGACTTATCCTGCAAAGTTCAATACCATTTCTGTGGGTAAGTACGATGGCAGCAACTGGCAAAACCGCCAAGAAGGCGTAGTGCTCTCTTGTGGTTTCGTTACCCGTTATGCAAGCTCTGCATATCGTGAAGACTTCGCTGAAATCATTGCCAACTACATCGTGAAGACCGATGCACAATGGGAACGCTTCTACAACCTCGCAGGCCGTGGTTGGGCTACTCCAAGTGGTGATGATCCTAACGCTGAATACTACTGCTACTATTATTATAGAAATAATGAGACAGGTGACGACAACAAGCAATACTTCAGCGAAGACTACAAGTTTGTTGACTATGTTACTCCTAATGGCGACTCTGTAAAGGTTTTCGGCACAATGGTATCTAATGAGTTCTACCGTGGTGAAGCTCCTTACACTCAAGATGCAGAAAACCCAGAGAAGTACCACGATGCAAAGAATCGTCCAGTAGATGAAAATGGCTTCCTGCTCAACGAGAATGGCCGTCGCATTCCTATTCCTGTGTTTGCTTATCCAGTGGAAGACAAGGACGGCATCGACGGTGTGGCAGCCTTGAAGGAAAAGATTCAGATTGCACGCGATTGGCTCCGCGATTCATTCGGCGTTGACCTCGACAAGCTCCGTGAAGAAGTTCAGAAGCGTCAAGCCACTTTCGACATCAATGAGCTCCGCAAGCAAATTGACAATGTACAGTAATTTTTATCTTAATAAATTCAATCGACAATGATGAAGAAATTATATAAATATTCAGCTATCGCCGCTGTGCTGATGAGTGCTTCGCTTGCTTCATGTAACCATGAAGAGGCCGACATCTTCGACCAAAGCGCCGCTCACCGCACCGAGGAAGCTCGAAAGATGTATAAAGACATTCTTTTGGACAAGGGCGGAAAGTGGCAAATGGAATACTTCACCACAGAAGAAGAACACGGCTACGTGTATCTCTTCACTTTCCGCAACGATGGCACCGTTACTATTTCGGGCAACAACGAGTTTATCTCAAAGCTTACCAATATCGATTCAAACACACCATCGTATGGTAGCGAAACCTCGTTGTGGACCATTCTCTCCGACAACGGACCTGTGCTCTCGTTCAACTCTTATAATCGCATTTTCCACCTCTTCGCCGACCCAGAGGATATTCCTGGCACTGAACGCGACGAGCAGGGCTATGGCCACAAAGGCGACTATGAGTTCGACCTGATGAAGTATAGCAACGATACTCTTTATATTGAAGGTAAGAAGAACGGTGCCGAGATTATCATGACTCGCATCGCTCCCGAAACCGAAGATGAAACTTACTTGAACGAAGTGGTGGCACTTGCCGACTCTTTCTTCAACGCTAAGATTCCAACAGTGTACGTTAACCTCCCTGGTGGTTACCGCCACGTGGTGCTCGATGGCGCAACTCAGCTTCCTAAGTTCTATCCCGAAACTGGTGACTACATTTCGGAATGGGTAGGCCGCAACGCTATCATCACTCACGATGGTTTCACCCTCGGTCATCCGCTCTCGCTCCGCGACTCAATCGACGGTAACGACTACAGTATCCAGCACTTTATTCGCCAGAAAGACGGTTCGCTCCTTTGCACCGACGACAATCGCATCACTATCACTGCCGATGCGCTGAGCAAGGTGGCTACCGATAGAAAGCTTACATGGCGTATTGATGGCGGTAAGTCGAAAGGTGAGCTTGGCACATTGTTCAACAACATCACAAAAGAAATGAAGGCCTATAATGGCTCTTCACTCAATTATGCGAACTTCGGTTACACATCCTATAAGGAAACTGATTACTTCAACACACTGTTTGTTTACATCAAAATGAAGCAAGCTGGTAGATTCTCAGTCATCACCTTCCCTTATGAAGTGTCGGTTATCGACAAGGAAACGTTTAAGGTTACATTCCTGACTGACCAGTTCGACAAAAACACCTTGGTTTACTTGAGCAAGTGTCCATCACTGCAAGCGTTTGTCAACAAGATGGGCTCAATCACACTGAAGTGTTCAAGCAGTTCGGTTCTCGCACCAATCACTATGGTTGAAACTGATGCCGCCGATGCCTCAAGTTACTTGGTATTGAATGTGCAATAATGAATGATTACGATGGTTAGCCTCGGCATTAGAGGCTGTGGCTAACCATATTTTAAATCATATAGTGAAATATAATTGACTTTTTTAAATACTTTTTTATTAATCAATTAAACTTTTTAATTATGAAAAAGAGTTTACTTTTTGCAGTAGCTGCGATGTCGATGGTTGCATCGGCTAACGCACAGATTATTTCGCGCGTAGAACAAGCGAAAAATGCGAAGATGGCTAATGTTGCTAAATCACAAGTTTTTGATTTGAGCAATGTTTGTGAAAAAGAAGCACAGGTGGCTACATCTCCTTCACAATTGAAGAAGAAGGCTCCTGCCACTAAGGCTGCCTGGTCAGGTGCTTACTATGGCCGCCCTGACGGTGCGTTCTATATCAACTGGGATGAAGGTGGTTCGGGTTACGTACGTCCTTTCCTTTATGGTAAGCCTTTCACTGCTTACACCTATCCAAATCTCACCGAAGGTAATGCTTCTTACGAATGGACATATTACCAGGTAGAGAAAGTGGATGGTAAGTACCAAGAAGTGCCTTACACTACCGACAGCAAGGATCTTACCGTTGATTATGGTTATACTGCAGTAACTGTTCCTATTCTTAAAGCCACTTTTGCTAATGGCACATCATCATCATATCAGCTTAGTGGCAATAAGCAAGGTCAGACTCCTGTGCCTACTTCTATTTTTACCACTCCTATTTCAAGTGAGGCACTCAGCAAGAATTATAAATCACCTTGTGATCTTCTTGCACTCGCTCACTACTATGGCGCATCTGACCGTACAGCAACTGAAAAATATGGCTGGGGCTATTTTAGTGGGAAAAATCAGGATGGTACTCCTGGAGGACACTGGTTCGGTAAAAACACTTTAGGCTACGACCTTTTTGCTGGTGCTTTTGAAAAGCCAACCAAGCCTTACATTTTGAACAATGTTTACCTCTATATGGCTGCACTTAAAGTGAAAGGCGACGCTCCACTTAATGTGACTGTTTACCGCCTCGACCACATGTTCCCTTACAAGGATGGCGAACGCGTAGTTATTGGCGAAGCTGAGATGAGCGAAGATAAGGTGGTGGCAAAAGGCAAAGTTGTTTTGACAAAAGCCAACACTAAAGAAGGTGGCGGTATTTTCAAAGTTGCATTGGTGGAAATTGAAGACGGTCTGGAATATGAAGTTACCCCAGAAATTGATTTCCCAATTCTGATTGTGGTTGATGGTCTTGGTGGCGAAAATGTGGAGACTGCTTCTCTGCTTTTGACCCAGGACGAATTTGACGAAGGTAAGGGCGAACTCGCTTTCATTGGTAAAAAGGAAACTAATGTTCTTTACGGTCTCAACAATTTCTTCTCGAGTGGCGAAAAGAAGTCTGGTATTTCAATCTTCATCGGTAACACTAACCCATTCCTCACCTTCAACTATAATTTGGAAGATGGTAAGTACAAATTCCCAGACAATGGTGGTACTTTGGTTCGTGAATTCGGTAAAGCAATGGAATACGTGTCATTCTACACTAATAAAGGCTCAGAAGAATGGGATATGACTTGCAATGGTGCAGATATTCCTGAATGGCTCACTATCGAATTGAGCGACGTGATGGACAAGGGTGAATTCTCTGACGAAGTACAAGCTAAGGTTACTGCTACAGCACTTCCTGCAGGCGTTCCTTACCGCGAAGCTAAGGTTAAATTCCACATTTTGGGCGACTACAAGGAATTCTTGTTCACTCAAGGTGAACCTACTGGCATCAACGACGTAACTGCTACTGGCAACATCAAGGCTCACAAGGTGGTAGAAAACGGTCAAGTACTCGTTGTCGTAGGTGACAAGAAGTACAACATGATGGGTGCTGAAGTAAAATAATTCACCCCCTCAAGCGTTCCTCACACCGAGGAAAGCTCCTAAATTAGAAACATTAGCAGTTTCTTAACATACTTTTATTTTGAGTGAGGTTGGCTGTTGAAGTCAGCCTCATTCTATTTTTATCCCCACACCTCACACAAATCCCGCTAATATCGGGGCAATGCTCACACAGATCCCACGGTTAATAGGCTCTGTCTCACACAGATCCCACAGATCTCACGGAATAGCACGCCTGGTGTTAAATCTCACAGACGCTTCAAGGCAGCTTCACTCCAAAGGCTCACACAGATCCCACAGATCTCACGGAATTGCACGCCTGATGTTAAATCTCACGGATGATTCTTTGATTCACAGAATCGTTGCTGCACTTGAAAGAAGAAAACACCTATTTTATCCATTAAAAATCCATTATCACCGATTTTTATAATTTATTTTAAATAGGTGTAAATTGGATTTAAATGGATAAAATAGGTGTTTTTTTAGCGTTTTTTTGGAAATATCTTTGCGAAAGATTATCTTTGTGAAAAATATTTATAAAGATATGATATTAAGTACGTTTGTTGATAGAGAAAAAGATAGGAATAGGATTTTTGTGGCACTTGGTAGGCAGGATTGTCAATTCATTGTGGTGTATGGCAGACGCCGAATTGGCAAGTCGGCTTTGATTAAGCATGTGCTTCAACACGATAGAGATTTGTATTTTTTGAGTGATCAAACCTCGGAGCAAAATCAACGCCAACTTTTTGCCAATATGGTAGCCAATATGATCGAGGGGTTTAACCGTGTTCAGTACCCTGACTGGGAAACTCTGCTCCGCTCTATGAATCAGCAACTTGACCGCAGACTTACGGTGTGCTGGGACGAGTTTCCATACATGGTGAAAAGTTGTCCGTCGCTGCCTTCTGTGCTCCAGAAACTTATGAATTTGAGGATTTTAAAGTTCGACCTCATTTTGTGTGGCTCATCACAGCAATTAATGTATAATTGTGTGTTCGATAAGAAATCGCCCCTTTATGGTTTGGCCGACGAGGTGATAAAACTGTCTCCAATTCCACCGAAATATATGATGGATGCGTTTGGCTTCGATTCAGTAAGCGCCGTAGAGGAATATGCTGTATGGGGAGGAATTCCACGATATTGGGAATTGCGCAACGATTATCCTAACTTAACTGATGCGATTAGAAATCTTTTGCTCGACACGCAAGGTATATTGTCGGAGGAACCGCAGCGACTGTTGCGTGACGATATGAGAGATACGGTGCAGACGGTGACGCTGTTGTCGGTCATTGGCAATGGAGCCAATAAAATGTCGGAAATAGCTTCCAGAGTCGGGAAAAGCAGCAATGAAATAACAGAGCCTTTGAGGAAACTCCGTGATTTGGGTTATGTGCGTCGTGAAGTGCCATTTGATGAGAATGAGCGAAACAGTAAAAAAGGACTATATTTTATTGACGACAATTTATTCAAGTTTTTCTATCGTTTTGTTGCGCCCAACGCCTCGTTGCTGGAATTAGATGCCATTGATGCGGTGATGAATGTGGTGCATTCTCAAATGCCGAAGTTTGTGGGCGACTGTTGGGAAAATTTGTGTAGGAATTTTGTTGGTGGAAATGAAATCGATGGAATTTTGTATAATAAGGCTTCGCGATGGTGGGGAAAGGTGTTCACCGCTGACCATCCAGATGGTGAAATGGTGGAACTTGATGTGGTGGCGGAGTCGTTCGACAAAAAGCACATGTTGATAGGGGAATGTAAGTGGACTAATGGTGAAGATGCTTCACGTCTTTATAATAGGCTCGCTTCAGTTGCGAAAGCACTTCCATTTGTGAAACGAAAACAAGTTCACATTGCCCTTTTCACAAAAGTGAAACCAGAGCATGCCGATGGCTTGAATGTGTTTTTGCCAAGCGATGTGCTGATTTAGAGAATCCTGGCTCACACAAATCCCACAGTTAATAGGTTCTGCCTCACACAAATCCCACAGTTAATAGGTTCTGCCTCACACAGATCCCGCAGTTAATAGGTTCTGCCTCACACAGATCCCACGGATCTCACGGAATTGCACGCCTGGTGTTAAATCTCACGGAGGATTCTTTGGTTCACTGAATCGTCGCTGCACTTGAAAGAAGAAAACACCTATTTCATCCATTAAAAATCCATTATCACCGATTTTTATAATTTATTTTAAATAGGTGTAAATTGGATTTAAATGGATGAAATAGGTGTTTCTTTTCAAGAGTAGTCGTGAAACCTCCGTGAGATTTAACATCATCATAAGAAAAAATTTCGTGAGATCTGTGAGATCTGTGTGAGCCTTTGGAGTGAAGCAGTCGTGAAACCTCCGTGAGATTTAACATCATCAAAAGAAAAATTCCGTGGGATCTGTGGGATCTGTGTGAGGTTTGTTAATATATTCTGTGGGTTTTCTTTGTGTTTTTAATGAGAATTGCTATCTTTGCAAAAATAGGAAATTAAAGTTGATGGTTTTAGTTATTAAACAATAAATTCTTAGCACATGAAAAAATCGTTACTCTTAGTGGCATTCGCCACATGCGCTACATCTGCCGCATTTGCACAGCGTGCGGCATCTGTGAACAATTTCTCCGTACAGAATATGGCGGTAGTTGAGGCTGAAGAATGTCCTGGTCAAGACCTCTACATCTCGAATGGCAGAGCAGCCAAAGTTCAGAAAGCCGAGGAAGGAACTAAGTTGAAAGCATGGTATCATCGTCCTGCTGGTTCATTCTATCTCTCCAGCTACACTACCGAAGGTAAAGCAAGCTACAGCACCTGGTATGCTCCCTACTTGATGATGCGTCCTTACGCAGATTATGATTTCATTGGCGTTAGCACCAATGCCTCCGAGCAAAAGTGGAAAATGTGGTATCAGGAGGATATGAAAAATAAAACCAAAGAAGTCATAGGCACTGGTTTTATGGGTTATTGGGGTATTGAGGTTGACACCGTTCCATGCCTCACGGCTATTGGTGCCGACAATCAAGAAAGCGTGTATCAGTTGGGCGGTTTCAATGGCACAATAGCCCACACCAGCTATTTGAGCACTTATCCAGGCTATCCTGCCCAAATTAAGCCATCTACCACCGTGGTTCGTCACGCATGGGCAAGTCCAAAATTCTTTGCTGCCAAGAGCAACCGCGACGGCACAGTGAAAGCCGGTGCTTACTATGGCACAATTAAGGATGAAGACGGTAAGTCGGCGGGTAATCTGCTCGGCCGCAACACTGCTGGCGTAGATGCCATGGCAATTGCAGTGGAAAGTCCAAACCATCCTTACGCCATCAATGCTATTGGCGTTCGCTTCCAATCGCTGAAAATGGCTTCAAGCGATGCGCAAGTCACTCTCGTGGCAAACATCTACAAGTTGGATGAAATTCCTTCATTCCAGGAACCTTATGTGACCATCACTCCAGGCGAAAAGATTGCCACCACCAGCGTGAAGGTGAACGATTTCTACCTCACCAACACTCCTGAATTAAGTTACAAATCCGCGACAGGCATGTATAGCGGTATTTTGTATTTCCCACTTGAAAAGACTTTGAACGTGGACGATGCCATCATGGTGGAAATCACAGGCTACAATGTGGATGCCCTTGACGCAGGATTCACCGGCCTCTACAGTGCCGACTACTACGAGGAAGGTTATGGCGAAATTGGCTATGTGAAGAAAGACGGCAAGTATATGTCGATGCGTGGTCGTTTCACCTATGCGGATCGCAGTACTGCTCCTGCCATTCTTCTTGAAGTGGAGATGCCTTTCCTTACTTGGAATTACTCTAACGAAACTGGCGAAGGCGAGTTTGCTGCAGCAGGCGAAACCAAGAAGATTGAAGTGTTCACTTATCGCCAAGCTGCCGAAATGAAGATTAAACTCGATGAAGAAGGTAAAACTCCTGACTGGCTGACCGCAACAGTGGACGACGATATGTCGACTGGCGAATTTGGCTTCTTGAGCTACCTCAATATGAAAGCAGAACCTCTGCCAGCTGGTGTGACCTCTCGTGAGGCTACCGTTACATTGTCGTACCCTGGCGCAGTGCTCACCTACACCGCTAAGCAGGGCGCAGAACTTACTGGCATCAACGATGTGAAGGCCACCGACGCTACCAAGGCTCGCAAGGTGATTGAAAACGGCCAAATCTACATCATGGTAGGCGACAAGAAATACAACGTGATGGGCGCCGAGGTGAAATAATCACTCGCCACACAGATCCCGCTAATATTGGGGCAATGCTCACACAGATCCCACTAATATTGGGGCAATGCTCACACAGATCCCACGGATCTCACGGAATTTTTTCTTTTGATGATGTTAAATCTCACGGAGGTTTCGGGCGTGGGCGTGTGGCTCACACAGATTCCGCTTGCTTGTTTTAGGGCTCACACAGATCCCACGGATCTCACGGAATTTTTTCTTTTGATGATGTTAAATCTCACAGAGGTTTCTGCATCTGATGGGGGATGATGGGAGTAGTGATATAGGGTAAGGGAAACACCTATTTTATCCATTTAAATCCAATTTACACCTATTAAAAATTAATTATAAAAATCGGTGTTAATGGATTGAAATTGGATGAAATAGGTGTTTTTTTTTTCAAGTGCACCGTGGAGCATCTGTGAGATTTACTATTAGGCGTGCAATTCCGTGAGATCTGTGGAATCTGTGTGAGGCTTTGTAACCTCTAATTTCTTTACTGTGTGAGGAGGAATTTTTTGAAACTTTTGTAGCCGGAGTTGATGGCGGTGATGTGGCCAATGCCGTTGAAGAAGCGCATGAGGGTGGCAGGCACCTCTATCGTTTCGCCGATGGCTCCCTCTACCGTTGACAACGCCTTGGCAGGGTGGGAGGTGGCAAGGGCAACGCCAATTTCGCCAGGCCGCAGTCCGTCGGTGAGCGCCTGATATGCTGTGGCACTGTGTGGATTGAGCAGGTAGTGCTCCTGCTGCCAAGTGCGGGCTATGGTGCTGACGATGTTTTCGTCGGAGTAGGCGAATCCCTCCATTATCTTGCACATGGCGGCGTGGTCGCCGAGCAGTTTCTCCAGTCGAGGGAAATTGCGAGGGTTGCCACAGTCCATCGCTATTGCCAACGACGGTTCGCTCTCGCGTGGCACAAACTTGCCCGTGCGCAGATATTGGGTGAAAATGTCGTTTTTATTGTCGGCAACGATAATTCGCTTGATAGGAAGACCCATTTTTCGGGCTATCACCGCAGCGGTGAGGTTGCCGAGATTGCCACAAGGTACCGACACCACCATCTGGCTCATGTCGTGGCCCTGTTTTGCCAACTGACCGTATGCCCAGAAGTAATAGAAAGTCTGCGGAAGCAGTCGGGCGATATTCACGCTCTTGGCGCTGGTGAGCAGCATTTTTTTCGACAATTCGGGGTCGTTGAACGCCTCCATCACTATGTTTTTGCAGTCGGAGAGCGTGCCGTTCACCTCGATGGCGGTGACATTGCCACCGAGTGTGGAAAACTGTGCGATTTGGAGCGAAGTGAGTTGCCCTTGCGGATAGAGGATATACACATGCGTGCCCTCGATGCCGTAGAAGCCGTTGGCGATGGCACCGCCCGAATGACCGGAAGTGACGGTAATCACATTGATTTCACGACCGCTCTTCTTGGTGGCGTGGTAATGCGCCAGCAGACGCGCCATGAAGCGAGTGCCAATGTCCTTGAAACTCATGGTAGGACCATGAAACAACTCCAGAATGTGGCGATTGTCGCCCATGTCGATGAGCGGAATGGGGAAATTGAGCGTTTCGAACACCACATCGTGAAGCACTTGCGCGTCGATGTCGCCCTGCAGGGCATAGTTGGCAATGGCGTAACTCACCTCCTGCAACGTCATGTCGCCGAGGTTCATCATAAACGCCTTAGGCAGCGTGGGTATGTTTTCGGGCAGATACTGTCCGCCGTCGGGTGCATATCCGTGTAGCACAGCCTCCCTAATCGAAGCCGTCACATTATAGTCTTTTGTGCTATGGTATATCATTTATATGCTGCTTTATTTAGGGTCGAGAATCACTGTGCCGGTGGCAGAGGGATTGAAAGTGTTCTTTACCCAAACGGGAATGTGCTTGAATGCCACAGGGCCGAGGGTGGGGGTGTAGATAACCTTCGCTCCTGCCTCGCACATCTCTTGCGCTTGCGCGTAGGTCATTTGCGGAATGACGGTGGCATCGGGGTTGGTGCGAGGGTCGGCAGTCATAAAGCCATCTACATCGGTCCAAATCTCCAAAGCCTCGGCATCGAGTGCGGCGGCAATCAGTGCGGCGGTGAAGTCGCTGCCGCCACGGCCCAGATTGGTCTTTTTGCCATCGGTCGAGTCTTCGGCGATGAAGCCCTGAGTGACATGCACTTGCTCCAGTCTGCCGCCAAACTCCTTAGTGATCAGCTCGAAAGAGGCATTGTCGAGAATGCGCTCGTAGTCCACATCTTTCGTCTTGATGAAGTTGGGGGCATAGTGTGGCACGGCACCGTCGATCATGCTGGTAACGATAGCCGACGACATGATTTCGCCGTGGCTCACGATAGCGTCGCGCAACTGCTCCTTGTAGGCAGGTGGCAGCTGATTGTTGGCGTAGAGCATGGCGTAGTAGCTATACAGCCCCTCGCTGATGAAGCCCTCAATCACGGTTTTGCACTGCGCCTGTCGGTCTTCAGGCACCACCGCGTCGATTACGCTCATGTGGCGCGCCTTCACCTGCTCCAGAATGGATTCCCATTCGTCGCTGTGCGCTTCTGCCAAATCTGCCATTTGAATCAATTGGTTTGTGACACCGCCCAAAGCCGATACCACTACGATAACCTGGCCTTTGCAAGCAGTCACTATCTGTTTTACATTCGTAAGGCTTTCAGCGGTTCCTACCGATGTGCCTCCAAATTTTAATACTTTCATTTGTTGCTATTTATCAGAATATATAAAGTGTAATATATTATAACGCAAAAATCGGCTTAAAATTATGCGATTTTGCGGTTTCGGGCTGTTTTAAAAACATACAGCCTACAAAAATAATGCCAATTTTTTGCATGTGCAATTGTGTGCGTCAGGTGGTATCGACTTTTCGCATATAAACCTTTGGCGAACAGCCATTGATGTTCTTGAAATTGCGGTAAAAAGAATTTAGCGATGCGAATCCCGAATCGTAGGCGATGTCGGTGACAGGCATTTCGGGCTGCGTGGTGATAAGGCGTGTGGCGTATTCGATTCGCTTCTTGTTGATATAGTCGGAAAACGAGGTTTGCAGCACATAATTGAAGGCTTGGGAGATATACACACGGTTGGTGCACAGCTGCGTAGCCAAGTCCGACACTTTAAGGTTGGGCTGGAGGAACATCTGCTTTTCCTCAATCACTTTTTCGATGCGCTTCGCCAAATCCTCCGCCAGCGCCTTGTCGCGCTCGTATGGCATGGTCTGTGGCGCAGAGTCTTGATCCTGCTCTTCAAGTTCCTCGTTCATGCTCTCGAAAGTGAACGACTGGCGCAATCCCAACAGCCCCAATATGAATATGAGCACCGAAAACACGACAGACGGCAGCGTGAGCGCCCAGAAAGTGGAGTCGAAATGGTAGCGACCCACAATGTTGAAGGCAAACGATGCCACCGAGGTGAAGAAAAACAGATACAGGAATATTTTGAACGAAATCAGCGTTTTTCCCTCCAAGTTGGAATACACCGACTTGATGTGGCGGTCGTATTTCACAAGCAGATTCATGCCAGCCACCACCACATAAATCACGATGATGGCGAAGCTTATTTTAATCACCAAGTGGGCAATGGCCATGTGGTGGACAATGCCGGTGAAGTCGAAGAATTGCTCATAGTAGAGGCATCGGGTGATAAACTCGGCGGTCTCGTCGGCACTCATCAGGGCGTACATTACCCCCACAGTCACACTCAAAAACATTGCAGGGAGCAACAGCAGCCACGATCGGCGCAGATGCTGACTGGTGGAAGTGATCGAAACCAGAAATATGTAGAATAGGGGATAACTTGCCAGCACGCCAAACGAGTAGAAAGTGTCGCTCACAGGAATCTCGCTGTGCATTTCGTTGAAAAACACACAGTGCGCGTAAAACATCAGAGCGGAGACAACCATAAACAAGGATAGCACGAGCCTGCTTCGGTTGTATTTCTCAATTTGGGTGCACAGGAGTAGTATTGCCCAAAATCCGCTCACAAACATCGGCAGTGAGGAGAAAATCAGTCGTACCATTATAACAAATTCTATTTTGTAAAAATACTAAAAATCGGGGAGATTTCCTATAAGAGCGTGCGTCCAAGTTTGTCCATTTTCGATTTGTGGGCAGATTTGTTGCGTAGGTCGGCGGTAAATAGTAATTTTGGGTTGATTATGGAAGAAATCAGTATCGACATTTTCAATTTGCTCGACAAGCAACCGGAGCCGGCGCGCGGCAATGTGCTGCTGGCGAAACCCACCGTTGACGATGCTTGCTTCAAGCGCTCGGTGATATTGCTCGTTGACCACGATAGTGAGGGTTCGATGGGTGTGATAGTGAATCGGCTGACCGACTACACTTTAGCCGACGTGATTGAAGGTCCCGACTATTTTCAGGAAATACCGCTTTATATGGGCGGACCGGTGGGACTCAACCAGATGTTTTTTCTTCACACATTAGGTCCCGATGTGATTCCCAACTGCATACAGGTGGCTCGTGGGCTGTATTTCGGCGGCGACTACGAGGCGGTGAAGCGCTATGTGGCGTGTGGCGAGCCTGTGGAGGGGAAAATGAAGTTTATCGTGGGCTATTCTGGTTGGGAGAAAGGGCAGTTGGCTGATGAGATTTCGCGCTTCGACTGGGTGATACAGAAGCACATCGACGAGGCATTGATCATGGGCGACCAAGAAGCCGACGATATGTGGAAAGCGGCTGTGGAGAGTTTCGGCGAAAAATACCGCACATGGAACAACTGGCCCACCAATCCCAGCGACAATTAATTGTAATTAGATTCCACCAAAACGTAGTGACATATCTTCGGCGAAAGCACTGAAAAACCAATATTGTCCTAAATAAATTACGGGCATAAAGAGAATGAGGTTGTTAGAGAACGCACCCCCTCAAGCCCTTTTTGCGACATATTTACTCTTCCCCCACTTGCTCTGGCGGAGGAGTAAATGGCTCGTCCAGCCACTTGTCGAGTTCTATTTTAGTGAATGTGTTCAGTCTGAGCGATACGACAAGGTTGGCGAGTCCCCATTTGTACTTGGCGATGTGTTTTAGCCAACAAAGCAACAGCCCTTGCTGTGCCTGTCCGTTTTTTCTTCACGGATGATTTTCCTTAAATTTTCTTTTGGCAGTTTGCCGATTGCTTGAGCGAAAAGTGTTATATTTGCCATAGGAAGTAAAAAGAGGTTGTTCTCTTTGTTAAGGTAGAAATTTTTGTCTTAGCATTACTTCCTTTTTCATTTTTTCTTGAAAACGTTTAGGACAATATTGCAAAAAGTTACTTCTTCTCACTCTATAAAATAAACAGTATAACGTAAAAGATATATGACTATGAATAGAACAAGTTTTATAAATATGTATAGAAACAAACAATTAGATAAGATACGTGGTTCTTTGGTTGGAGGAGCCGTTGGTGATGCGCTCGGTTATCCTGTGGAGTTCATCAACTCGTATGAGGGTATAAAGAATAGGTATGGCGATAATGGCATCACAAGACTGGACACCACCCAGTGGTGGTTGCCTGATGAAGAAAATAGCGGCAAGGCATGGATTTCTGACGATACTCAGATGACATTGTTCACAGCTTGTGGCTTGCTGAATGCAAAAGCGCAGGGCAAATCCCCAAAGTATGCCATTTGCGAGGCATATCTTGAATGGTATGACACACAAATAGACAAGAGATCTGGTCGTCGTAAGGATTGCTGGATTGGCGAATTGCCAGAACTCAACAAGCGTCGTGCTCCAGGCAATACCTGTGTAACAGCATTACAAAGTATTCTTAGAGGTAAAGACCCATACAACAATAGTAAAGGTTGTGGCGGTATCATGCGTACAGCACCTGTGGCACTCTATGGTGCTGTGTGGAGAGACACGCCCAAAGGTGCGCCTCTTGAAGGACGTATCTCCAACATAAAGGATGTTGATATGTTGGCGGCTGATGCTGCTGAGATAACACACCAGCATCCTCTCGGTTGGCTTCCATCATCATTAGAGGCACACATTATATACAGGATTATGCAGAAGGACAGTCCCACAGTGGATGACTTCAAGGAATATTTGTCAGATGGTTACGATATGTTGCTGGCTCTCTATCCAAATGAGACTGCATATATCACAGAACTTCGAGCTTTGACCGACAAGGCACTCGGTCTTGTCGATTCGTCTGCATCGGATGTTGAAAACATAGAGGCCATCGGTGAAGGCTGGACGGGTGATGAAGCTTTGGCAATGGCAATATATTGTACTGTCAAGTATTTCAACAACTTTGAGCAGGCAATGATTGCCTCTGTAAACCATAGGGGCGACAGCGACTCCACTGGAGCCGTGACAGGCAATATCCTTGGTGCTGTCGTTGGTTATGATGCAATCCCACAGTCTTTCAAGGACGGTCTGGAACTCCACGATGTTATCTTGCATGTTGCAGAAGACATTTGGAATGGTGAGACAACAAATGTAAAAAGCAACCAAAAGGATAGCAAAAGAATATGAATAAGAAATATACCATTTGCTTTGTCTGCACGGGCAATGCATGCAGAAGTCCATTTGCCGAATGCGTACTCAAATCGATGCTCGAACAAGAGGGGATGGACAATATTGAAGTGTTCTCTCGTGGCACACTGGACTGGGGAGAAAACCCTGATGATAACATGATTTCTTGTAAGGAGGCTGTGTCAAATCCCCAAAACGATTTTGCATGGTAGGGACGCGATACTTCGCATCCGTACCAAATGATTGATATTCAATATGATACTATAGTTATGAGCGGACGTGAAGTATCACGTCCCTACCGGGTTTGGTTTTTCGCCGAAGGCGAGCTGTTTTTTATGTTTTTGTTTCTGTGCCCCCAGTATTTATCCTCTGAACCATTAATAGATTTTTTGGAGGAGTACCACGTTGTGGTATTCCTTTCCTGTTTTTATCCAGCTTTGCAAGATGCCCACTTCCTCGAATCCGGCATGGCGAACCATGGCTATGCTGGCGGCGTTGTCTTCGGGCACATACACATACAGTTGGCGCAGTCCGATGCCCTGGGCGGCGTAGGCGTTCACTATCTTCATCGTTTCGGCGGAAAGTCCCTGCCCCTGGTGTTTCTTGCAGATATACACACCCAGTTCGGCACGATTGTGAATGGGGTTGAAGTTGAGGAAATCCACCGTGCCCACGGTTTCGCCTGTGGCGGTGAGCGTGACCATAAGGCGGAGCTGCTTGTTGGCGTAGATGTCGTTGGCGCAGTTGGCGATGTAGAGCATCAGCGCCTCACGCGAATAGGGCGCCACGGTATCGCTCACCGTCCACAGCGAGGTGTCGTTTTCCCACTTGTAGATGATGTCGATGTCGGAGGGTTCCATCGCCCGAAGCGTTATTTTATCGTTGCTGAGCAGGTTTGCCATTTGCGTCAATTCATTTTTGGGGTAATCACGATGCCGCTTTCATTGGCGTAGATGTGAAAGAAGCGGTCTTTGGAGTGGTTGGCGGCTATGGTGCCCACGATTTGCTCATAACTGTGCGAGGCATCGTCGATAAGCACATTTGCCGCACCCGATTCGGGAATCGTGGTAGCGTAATCCTTGATGCCCACAGTCTGTGCCACCTCATCGGGCTTGCTGCTGAGAATCACCCAGCTGGCACGGTCTTCAATCGGAGTGCTACTTTTGCCGAAAAGGCGGCTGAAAAGGCGGCGAGCCACAGCCAATCCCTGACGCACCAGCACACCGAGTTTGATGAAAGGATAAACCACGGCGCGGAAGCGAGGGAAGTGCTTGCGGTAGAAGATGAGCATCGCCTCGTAGAACACCTTCACATAGCGCATCGAGTCTTTTTTGGTGCTTTCGCCCTTGTAGTGGAGCATGTTCACAGGCAAGTACCAGTTTTGGTAGCCCTCTTTCACCATGCGGTAGGAGAGGTCGATGTCTTCGCCATACATGAAGAAATCTTCGTCAAACCCACCAATCTTCTGAAGCAAATCGGTGCGGCAGAACATGTAGGCGCCAGCCAAAATGTCGATGGCGTGGGGCTGAAACTCGTCGAGATAGCGAAGGTGGTATTTAGCGAAAGCCCGTGAATAGGGGAATAGTTTGGAGAGTCCGAATATCTTACAGAACGATACCCACGGAGTGGGGAAGGCTCGCTTTGATTCGGGCAGGAATTGGCCGTTGCCATCAATCATGTGCAGCCCGATAGCGCCACAGTGGGGGTGCTGCGCCATCCATTCGAGTGGCTTTTGCAGACATTCGGGGGTGATGATGGTGTCGGGGTTGAGAATGAGCGTGTAGGTGCCTTTCGCTTGCATAATGGCTTGGTTGTTGGCGCGGGCAAACCCCACATTCTCCTTGTTCTCAATAAAGGTGACACCGGGGAATTTCGGCTTAACGTATGGCATGGTGTCGTCGGCGGAATTGTTGTCAACCACGATGATTTCGCCCGACAATCCCTTGAGAGCTTCCTGGGCTGAACGGATGGTCTGCTCAAGGAAGTGCTTCACACGAAAACTCACTATGACGATTGTTATGTCCAAAATTCAGCGATTTTTTATCTGAAAATCATACAAATTTACGAAATTTTTTGTGCATTTCACTAAAAGCACTAATTTTACTGCGTAAAAATAAAAAAATAGCAATTACAACTATCAAAACAACCGCATAAATGGGACTTGTAATAGGTATTGATGTGGGCGGAAGCACCACCAAGATTATTGGATTGGACAACGGCGTGGTTCAATCGCCGATGTATATCACCGCTGCCGACCCCATCACTTCGCTTTTTGGGGCATTTGGCAAATACGTTTACGACAATAGCATTTCGCTTTCAGATATTGAGCATGTGATGCTCACCGGCGTGGGCGCATCGGGCGTGACCACTCCGATTTACGGACTTCCCACGAGCCGCGCAGGCGAATTTGAATGTGATGGCTTGGGCGCGAAGTTTGCCGTCGATATCGATCCGCTGATGGTGGTGTCGATGGGCACAGGCACCACGCTGGTGCAGGTGAATGGCGACGTGATTAGCCATGCTGGCGGTATCAGTATGGGCGGCGGCACCATGCAAGGACTGTCGCGACTGTTGCTCAATGTGCGCAACATTCCCAACCTGATTGAAATGGCGTCGCACGGCGATTTGTCTAAAGTGAACCTCCAAATCAAGGACATCAGCAAGGATGTGCTTGAAGGGCTGCCCATGCACGCCACCGCATCGCTTTTCGGTAAGGCGGTGAACAATCAGGTGTCGAACGAAGACATTGCGAAGGGCATCATCGTGATGGTGCTCGAAACCATTGGCTCGGCTGCTGTGCTCTCCACCCTCAATAGCGGCATAAAGGATTTCTGCATGATTGGCAACCTCACCCGCATGGAAGAGTGCCGCGAGGTGTTCTCCGTGATGGAAGACCTCTACGGCGTGCGTTTCCACATCCCCGAAAACGCCGTGTTCCTCACCGCCCTCGGAGCCGCCCTCGCCTACACCAAAAACAAATTCCAACCTTTGTAAAACTTCACTTGGGATGATAAAAAAATTGCAGATTTAGAAACTCATAAAAATAGGGAGTCTAAATCTGCTTTTTACTGTTTGTCTGCGAGTGTTTATTTAGTGTCAGTTTTGCCGTTGACACTCAAAATGCGTGCTTCTCCTTGTCCTGGTAGTGGCTGAAAAATCACCACCTCAACAGTTCTCTTGTTTTCGTTGATGCACTCATACTTATAGTTTGTTCCAGCCACAACTTGGCGTGAAACTTTTATGGGTTTAAGCTGTAAATCGCTGTGCGATTGCATCACTGTTTTAAAGAGAGAAAACTCCTCGTCGGTAATGGTTGTGCTTTTGTCGTATGCGCCAACTAATGTGTCAGCTTGTGTTAAAACTTTGTTACTGGAGCATGAAGCCATAAAGAGTACAATGCTCATCAATACTGTTGTTTTTAATTTTGTCATCATTATTTCTCGTTTTTTTTGAGTAAAATATTGCCGATTATTTGCCTATGGTATATCTGACACCAATATTTAGGTTGAAATTGAAAGGCTTTTCCTTATAGATTGTTTGAAGGTGAGAGTTGTCGTCGAAATAGTAGCTAATACCTGGTTCGGCATAGATTCCAACGTGTTCAAGCACATTCAATTGTAAGCCGGCTGCTAAATTGATTGACACTTGAATAGGTTTACTGTCAATATTAAGGGTCTCTGTCTTTTTCTGTGTGCTATTGATGGTGTATTTCTTAACAGTTGTTCCCGAAATACATTTCTCGGTGAGCACACCAGCCACTCCGTATATACTTATTCGCTTGAATGACAATATATTATATTTAACATCAATAGGGATTCCTATATAATTGAGCTTTTGCTCACCTGTGTAAAAGTTTTCTTTCGAACCTTCTCTCATATCTGATGATAGGCGCGTATATGTTAGTCCGCTTCCGATGCTTAATTTGGAATTAACAGCATAAGCCAATTTCATCCCTATGCGTACGGGAAGCTTATGCGCATATTTTGTTGTCACTTCCTTGCCTTTATTGAAAAGGTTGATGCCAAGCATAGGGTTGTCGGCCCAATCAGATCCTTCGGGACCAGCAGTCACTGTGTATTCACCAATCGACGTTGTGGTCTTTGATGCGCCGACAGCCCCCATTGCGCATGTGCTTATTGACCATCGTGATGGGACTGTGGAGTGCGAATGGTTCGTTCTCTCACCATTGTAGGCCACATAGCCGTCAAAAAGATTTTCATACTTACTGTAATTTTCCTTGTCTTTGTCTTTATAGCTATTTTCGTTGGAGGGTTGTTGATTGTCTGTTGTTTGTCTCTTTTCAATTTCGCTGTTTTTTTCTGCGTGATTGCCGATTGAGGCATCTTCGGTGGAAGCTGTGTTGGCAGAGTGTTGCGAATGTGTTGCAATATGTGGGCAAGAAGTGATGTTCGCATCAAAATCGTAACTATCTGATTGTGAGTTTTGGGCCAAGAGATTGCTGCTCTCATTAGTCTTATGGATGCCGCGTTCAGACAGGCGAATTATTTGTTTGTTTGTACGCACTCCCGCAAATTTTGGAGTGTTGCTCTCTTTGTTGCCTATAGTATTTAATACGGCATATCCCAGTAGTAGCACAATGCTTGCTGCCACAACCGCCCTTGTGGCTGTGCGCCATGTCTTATTGAAGAAAGGTTGGGGGTGAGGCACTTGGCACTCGCCCTTCATTTCTGCCATTTTTCTACTGACGTCTTCCCAAAGACCTTTAGGCTCTTGTATTTCGTAGTCGCTCATACGGTCGTGTATGTCGTTTTGCCAGTTCTTTTTCATATCAAATGGAATTAATGGATTGATATTGTGTGAGCTTTTTTGCCAGCAAAGCCTTTGCCTTGTGCAACTGTGATGCGGAAGTGTTTTCTGTGATTCCAAGCAGTTGGGCTATATCTTTGTGGTTTTTGTTGTCAATAACGTAGAGATTGAATACGGTGCGGTAGCCATCAGGCAACTCTCGAATAAACTGATGTATCGTTTCGGTAGGAATGTCTTCGGTATTGATGTCGTCATCGTTTGTGATATCAATATTGGGAGAGTCAATATCCACAAAGTTGTATTGCTGATTGCTACAGACAAACTTCAATGTCTCATTTAGCGTTATCTTTGTCATCCATGCTTTTAATGAACCTTCACCACGGAACTTGAAGCTGTTTAGAGAAGAGAAAATCTTTATAAATGCCTCTTGTAACACATCTTTGATATCATCATCGGATATGATGTAGCGAGAGCATAATGCCGAAAGGTATCGCACATACTTACGGTAAATCCATTCGTTGGCGGCAGGGTCGCCAACGATGGCCTTTTTGAGCCAGTGCTCTTCTTCTGTTTTCTCTCTTCTAAATGTTGTTCTGAGCATAATTTGGTCTTAACGCAGAGAACCAACGATGGGCAAAAGCCTAAACCATGTTGGGTATAAGCTATTGCACCATCAATTGGGAGGTATGCTTATTTTGAGACTTCAACAGCTACCGTTGCAGTCTTTTTGTTCTTGTCTGTAATGGTGACAGTCGTTTTACCTGCTGCTACACCTTTAATAGTAATCTTTCCGCTGGAGATAGATGCTGTGGCAATTTTAGTGTTTGCGCTTACTACTGTATATGGAGTAGCACCACCGCTGACAGCTACTACTAATTCTTGTCCTACACTGATACTAACCGAAGTCTTGTCAACCACAATTCCTTTGTCTACAATGACATTGAAGCTGTTTGACGCATTCTTAGAGTCGGTTACAGTTACTGTGGCTTTTCCTGTTGCAATACCGCTTACGGTTATTTTTGACTTGTTCACTGTTACCTTAGCAACATTTTCGTTGCTTGATTTGGCGGTGTAGGTTCCGGTGCCACCAGAAACTGTTACGTTTTGTGAATTGCCAACCGCTATTGCCACCGCAGAGGGGTTGAACTTGATGGTGGATAGCTTATTGTCGTCGGTGCAGGATGTGAATGTCATTGCGAATACAGCACAGACAATTAATGTTGCAAATTTAAATAATTTAATTGTGTTCATTTCTTTTTTCTGTTTTTTTATGTTCTACTTGTGCTCTATGAAATAATGATGCGTCCACCTTTAATCAGAGTGCAATTATAAATGTTGTAGAGTACTCTTAATATTTTTTGTTGCAGATGTTATTCACTTTTGCGTTCACCTATTTTATGATATAAGGCGAGACAAAGAGCGTATTTGATTGTCGGATGTAGTGGATATTGCAGGGTGCATTTTTAGTTTGAACTCAGCAGTCTTTTTGCCTGTGAATGATGTCCAGTTGATTTTAATTTTAACTTCTTTTGTGTGATTTTTCCACAGAGGATTGAGGTCGAAAGCTATGAGTGCATCTGCTAAATAGCCTTTGCAGTCGCCATTAGCGTTGTGCTTAAGGTCGAACTCATAGGAGTTGTCTGCGTTTACGCCACTTACAAGATTGATTGTGTGTTTGATGTGTCCTCCCCACAAAGTGCGTATGCGTAGCGTGAGGAATCCGTCTTCCGCCACGGTAACCCAGTCGCGAACAATTTCTATTGGGTCGTTGCCGAAAACCTTGTTGTCATCTTTGCCTAATGTGGCAACGGGTTGTTTGGTTCGGATACTGTCAATCCAATTCACAAACACATTGTGGGGTGACTTTGTGGCTGGAGATTCTACTGTGTAATTGACAAGTGCCCGCACATTTTTTTCTCCAAATGGTGATTCTTTCATGTTGGTGGGCACAAGTGAAGTTGAATCGTCGAGTTGCATAATAAATCCTTCAGAACCATTTGGATAAACTGTCACGAGAGCTGTGGGGCGTTTTACAATCTCATAGTTGTCGTCGTTGTTGCACGAGCTAAAAGTGAGTGTACAGGCAATAAGTCCTATCGTCAAAAATAAATTCATCGTAGTTTTCATATTGTTATTTTTTTATGTTTCTGCCCATTAAATCAGGGCATCGCTCAAATCTTGCCTGAGAACAGTGCTTTTTTTCTGATTTTTTAGATTCTTTAAGAGTTGATTGAGGTTTAAAATATTGATAAACAATTAGATGCTTGTTTGCTTAAAATAGATTAAATCTGTATCAAAATAATAGATTTAAGGCAGGTTGATTTGCTTTAGTAGTTGAGGCCGAAAGCCCAGAGGGGGATGATGTTGGCGTAGCCAAATTCTATGTCGTCTTTTACGATATAGCCTTTGGCTGCGGTTTCAATTTGCTTTTGTCCCTTTTTCTTTCCTCCGATTTCAAATGTGGCTCCGTCTATTTCAAAGTCGTAAATCTTGCTGCACACCACATTGTAGTTCACTCGCATTTGATTCATGAAGAAAGTTTCCCTTAAATTGCCAATGTTGGCTTGTTCGGGAGCCAATGTGTAGATAAGGTTTGTGTTGTCGAGATACACCTTTTCCACTTTCCCAAGTCCACGAACGCCACTGGTGTTGTCGCGTAGTTGGGCTATAATTCCTGCTCGCTCCATATAATAGAGGTGGTTAGGAATGTCGTTTCGACTAAGATTAGTGACATCAGCGAGTTTCTGATACACGGGCTTGAATGGCGTGCTTTTCGCTATCACCATTAGCAGTTGTTTCAACTTTCGCCCAGCCGCCACGCTGATATTTGCAAAATTAGGAATATCGGTTTCCATAGTTTGCGTGATAACCTGATTGAGTTCGATGTCGAAATCCACGTCTTTAGCAAAGGGGTAATAGCCTCGTTGCAGATAGTCTTTGAAAAGGGGGAGAGGGTGCGCCACTCCTGGAATTGTGGCTTTGTGGGTGAGAATGTCGCTCAACGAGAATACTGGCACTTCAATGCCATGGAAAAATGCGAGGTATTCCCTGAACGACAGTCCTTGCATTTCATAGATGGGCACACGCCTGCTGAGGTCTGCCATGCCTTGGTAAATGTCGAGAATAGATGAACCGGAAATCACCACTTGCATATCGCTGTAGGTGTCGATGATTTCTTTCAATTCGCGCGACCATTCAGGGTACTTGTGTATTTCGTCGATAAACAGGTGCTTGCCATTCATTTTCGAGAATTGGTCAGCCACCTCAAGCAAGGTGTGGGTGGCAAAATACAGTTGGTCGGCTGATATGTACAGCGTTTCCGAAGCGTTGAGGTTCTGCTTGATGTATTGCAGAAGCATAGTGGATTTGCCCACACCGCGAGGTCCTACCAATCCGAGTGCGTGGCTATCCCAATGAATTTCGTTGTATTTGTAGCGAAGAAAATCGGTTGAGGTTTCTTCGAGTTTGCGTTTGAAAAAGCTGAATAATCTGTCCATACCATTTTATATTTGTGCAAATATACTAAAATTGCACTGAAAAAATGCAGAAAATGGCGAAATTTGCACTAAAAAAATGCAGTTTTTGGCAGAAGCTGCATTTTTACGGTGCAATTTTGGTGATTTTTGAATGGACAAGGCTTTTTTGGAGCACTCGGAGAGAAGGATGGATGACTTCTTTTTTTGAGACGATTTTTTACGACTTCTTTTTGGGGATTCCCTTTATGGTTGGGGGAAATCGGTTTGGGCTTGCTCCTGTTGCTGTTGGGCTTTTTGGGCGGCGAGTTTCTTTTTGTAGTCTTCGAGGTATTTGCGTAAGCGCTTTTTGCGCTCACGCTCTTTTTTTGCTTTGCGTGCCTCGAAGGCTTCACGCTGATATTCAAGGAAATTATCTGCCATGTTCGGTAGTATGAAATGTCAAAAACCAGTGTATAAAATCAAAACAAACTTAGGATTTGTGAAAAGTGTCGCTGAAGAGGGTGCGGTTGAGGATGGAGCGGCCGAGAGTTAGTTCGTCGGTGTATTCGATTTCGTTGCCCACGCTCACGCCTCGCGCCAGCATCGTGATTTTCACATCGGGGTAGGGAGCAAGACGACGGAAGATGTAAAAGTTGGTGGTGTCGCCCTCCATTGTGGCACTCAACGCCAATATCACCTCTTTCACCTCGCCCGATTTCACACGCTCTTCAAGCGATTCGATCTCGATGTCTTGCGGTCCGATGCCGTCCATCGGCGAGATGAGTCCGCCCAGCACATGATACAGGCCGTGGTGCTGATGCGTGTTTTCGATGCTCATCACATCTTTCACATTCTCCACCACGCAGATGGTGGAGGCATCACGCAGCTGGTCGGCGCAGATGGGGCATACCTCGGTTTCGCTGATGTTGTGGCACACTTTGCAGTATTGAATTTCCTCCCTGAGTTTGATTATGGCTTCGCCAAACTGGCGTGCGTTTTGCTTGTCTTGCTTCAGCAGATGCAGCACAAGGCGCAGCGCCGTTTTGCGACCGATGCCAGGGAGTTTGGCAAATTCGCTCACAGCGTTTTCCAGCAAAGATGATGCAAATTCTTGTTCCATATTCATTAATAATGTGGTCAGGAATTATTTGCACAGTGCTTCGGCAAGCGCATCGAAAGCAGCCTCATCGGAGGGCTTGTAAGCCGAGCGGATAGTCACCACAGGCTCCACGAGCGTGATATTCTTCATCTCACTCAAAGTGGCCTTGATGGTCTTGGCTGCCGTTGGAGCCCAAGTGCCGTTTTCCACGATAGCCACCTTGCGGTTCTGGAAATTCTTGTGCTTCAATCGCGAGAGGAATGATTCCATAGGGGTAAACACGCCGCCATCGTAGCTCGAAGCGGCAAGCAGCAGACGGTCGTAGCGGAACGCGTCTTCCACCGCCTCGGCAATGTCGTCGCGGGCAATGTCGCTGACGCTGACCTTCACGCCGTGCGCACGCAGTTTCTCAGCAAGGATTTCCACCGCCTTGAGCGTGTTGCCGTGAATGGAGGCCACTGCTATAAATATGCCTTTATCTTCGGGCTCGTAGCTGCTCCAAGTGTTATAGAGGTCGATATAGTATTTCAGATTTGAACTCAGCACCGGGCCGTGGAGTGGGGCAATCACCTTGATGTCAAGATTTGCCACCTTCTTCAGCAGAATTTGCACCGGTGCGCCATATTTTCCCACAATGTTGAAATAGTAGCGGCGCGCCTCGCAAGTCCAGTTGTCCTTGTCGGCATCATACACGCCAAACTTACCGAAAGCGTCGGCACTGAACAGCACCTTGTCGGCAGATTCGTATGCCACCATCGTTTCGGGCCAGTGCACCATAGGCGCAGTGAGGAAGGTGAGCGTGTGCTTGCCCAACATCAAAGTGCTGGCATCTTTTACCACCACTTTTCTGTCGTCGAAGTTGAAATCGCTGAAAAACTGGCTCAGGAAAGTGAATGTCTTGGCATTGCCCACCACTTTTGCCTCAGGGTAGGTTTCCAGGAATTTCTTCACGCCTGCGCTATGGTCGGGCTCCACGTGCAGCACCACCAGGTAGCTTGGCTTTCTTCCAGCCAGTTCCCGATTCACGTTGTCCATCCATTCGTCGATTTTGCGTGCGTCAACTGCGTCCATTACCGCAATCTCGTCATCGTCGATGAGGTAGGAATTGTAAGCCATGCCGTTTTCGAGCACATATTGGCTTTCAAAAAGTGTGAGGTCGGGGTCGTCGACACCGATGTATTTGATAGAATCTGAAATGAATTTTTCGGTCATCGTAGTGAGAATGAAAAAGTATGATTATATATGTTTATTTTCGAATGCAAAGTTCTCCAAAAATATCAAAAAAAGCAAGTGGGTGGCGCATAAATCACGCCTCATTTCCGAAAAAGACAAGTAAGTGCTCATTCTTTAGCATTATTTAATTAACATATTCCCGATTTTTGTTTTGTGATGAAACTTAAATTCATTAATTTTGCATATAGAAAACAAAGATAAAAACAACTATATTTTTTAATCACTTTTTAAAGATTTCTTACTATGGGATTTTTAACTGACGAAAAACTCGTTATCGTAGGTGCCGGTGGTATGATCGGTTCAAACATGGTACAGAGCGTTTTGATGCTCGGCCTTACTCCTAACATCTGTCTTTATGATATCTATGAACCAGGTGTTCACGGTGTGTTCGATGAAATCCAACAATGCGCTTTCCCAGGTGCTAACATCACTTATGTGGCTCCTGCAGTGGAAGATATGGGTAACCCTGAAAAGGTTGCTGAAGCTGCTAAGAAGGCTTTCACTGGTGCTAAGTACATCATCTCTTCTGGTGGTGCTCCACGTAAGGACGGTATGACTCGTGAAGACTTGCTCAAGGGTAACTGCAAGATTGCTGCTGACTTCGGCGATAACATCAAGAAATACTGCCCAGACGTAAAGCACGTGGTTGTGATTTTCAACCCAGCTGACGTTACAGCTCTTACCGCTCTTATCCACTCTGGTTTGAAGCCAAACCAACTCACCTCACTCGCTGCTCTCGACTCAACTCGTTTGCAACAAGCTCTCGCACTTGAATTCGGTGTACAACAAGACAAGGTGACTGGCGCTAAGACTTACGGTGGCCACGGCGAACAAATGGCTGTATTCGCTTCTCAAGTTAAGGTTGACGGCAAGCCTCTCGCTGAAATGGGCTTGAGCGCTGAACGCTTCGCAGAAATCAAGCACCACACTATCCAAGGTGGTTCTAACATCATCAAGCTCCGTGGCCGCAGCTCATTCCAGAGCCCTGCTTACGTAGCCGTTAAGATGATTGAGGCTGCTATGGGTGGCGAAAAGTTCACTTTGCCAGCAGGTTGCTACGTGAACGATGAAAAGCTCGGTTTCAAGAACGTGATGATGGCTATGCCTACCACTATCGACGCAACTGGTGTTCACTACACTGAACCACAAGGTACTGAAGAAGAACTCGCTTCTCTCAAGGCTTCTTACGCACACCTCTGCAAGATGCGTGACGAAATCGTTGAACTCGGTATCGTTCCAGCTGTAGAAGATTGGAAGAAGGACAACGAAAACCTCTAATAAATTGCACTTTTTTTAGGCTACGAGCCTACGCAATTTTGATTGCTCTCCATTTTTGGGGAGCAATCTTTTTTTATGCACACATATAAATACCGAAAATCTATTATGGTTCAGTGGATAAATGCTGGGGGGACTGAAACAAAAAACATAAAAAACAGCCTTTTGGCGATGCCAGTGCTTCGCACCTGCCGTTAGTGCTGTGGCATGTCTGATTTCAAGCTGGGGC
>OLGV01000027.1_pt1 | contig 60163 bp, 39 predicted proteins | sample 1605761 | NCBI WGS metagenome assembly OLGV01 (sample SAMN03283245) | human gut metagenome | biome: human-associated habitat; material: feces | host: Homo sapiens | place: Peru | collected 2012
TTGAAATCAGACATGCCGCAGCACTAACGACAGGTGCGAAGCACTGGCATCGCCAAAAGGCTGTTTTTTATGTTTTTGTTTCAGTCCCCCCAGTATTTATCCACTGAACCGTTTTTGTTTCTGCGCCCCCTGTATTTATAAAAAATCATGGTTTGCCACACATTAGAAATAAAAGTTTTTCGTAACTTTGTAGTTTGAAAGAAAATATAATAATTCAGCTACTCAATATGAACACTTTAGCTACAAAGTACGACCCAAAAGAGGTTGAAGATAAATGGTACAAGTATTGGACAGACCACGACTTGTTTAAGTCTGTTCCCGACGAGCGTGAGCCATACACCATCGTGATTCCACCGCCAAACGTGACTGGCGTGCTGCACATGGGCCACATGCTCAACGAAACAATCCAAGACATTCTGGTGCGCCGCGCCCGCATGGAGGGCAAGAACGCTTGCTGGGTGCCTGGCACCGACCACGCTTCTATCGCCACTGAGGCGAAGGTGGTGAACCGCCTGGCGCAACAGGGCATTCGCAAAAGCGACCTTACTCGCGACGAATTTTTGAAGCACGCCTGGGACTGGACCCACGAGCACGGCGGCATCATCTTGAAGCAGCTTCGCCGTTTGGGCGCAAGCTGCGACTGGAGCCGCACTTCGTTCACCATGGACGAAAAGCGTAGCAAAAGCGTGATTAAGGTGTTCTGCGACCTCTACGACAAGGGACTCATCTACCGCGGATTGCGCATGGTGAACTGGGACCCTAAGGCTCAGACCGCATTGAGCAACGAAGAAGTGATTTACCGTGATGAGAAATCGAAACTCTATCACCTGAAATACTATCTTGCCGATCAAGAAAACGTCGACACCAGCGCCGAAGGCAACGTGGTGCACAAAGACGCTAAGGGTTACTACGCCGTGGTGGCTACCACGCGCCCCGAAACCATCATGGGCGACACCGCCATGTGTATCAACCCTAAAGACCCTAAGAACCAATGGTTGAAGGGCCACAAGGTGATTGTGCCTCTGGTGGGTCGCGTGATTCCTGTGATTGAGGACCGCTATGTGGACATCGAGTTTGGTACGGGCTGCTTGAAGGTGACTCCTGCACACGACACCAACGACCACATGCTCGGCAAGACCCACAATCTCGAAACCATCGACATCTTCAATGCCGACGGCACCATCTCTGAGCAGTCGCCTCTGTATGTGGGCATGGACCGTATGGACTGCCGCAAGCAGATTGTGAAGGACTTAGATAGCGCCGGTCTGCTCGACCACGTGGAAGACTACGAAAACAAGGTGGGCTACTCCGAACGCAACAGCGACACCGCTGTGGAGCCTCGCCTGTGTATGCAGTGGTTCTTGAAGATGCAGCACTTTGCCGACATCGCTCTCCCTCCTGTGATGGAAGACGCGCTGAAGTTCTACCCCGAAAAGTATAAGAACACTTATAAAAACTGGCTCGACAACATTCAAGACTGGTGCATCAGCCGCCAGCTATGGTGGGGCCACCGCATTCCTGCCTACTTCCTGCCTACCTCCGACAGTGCCGACGAGAAATACGTGGTGGCACCAACCCGTGAGGAAGCGCTCGAAAAGGCTCGCAAGATGGAAGGCTACGAAAACATCACCGCCGAGGAACTCAAGCACGACGAAGATGCGCTCGACACTTGGTTCTCAAGCTGGCTGTGGCCTATCTCGCTGTTCGACGGCATCAACAACCCCGGCAACGAGGAAATCAAATACTACTACCCCACCGCCGACCTGGTGACTGGTCCCGACATTATCTTCTTCTGGGTGGCTCGCATGATTATGGCTGGCTACGAATACATGGGCGAAATGCCTTTCCGTCATGTGTATTTCACCGGTATCGTGCGCGACAAGCTGGGCCGAAAGATGAGCAAGAGCCTCGGCAACTCGCCCGACCCAATCGAACTGATTGAGAAATATGGTGCCGACGGTGTACGCATGGGCTTGATGCTCGCAGCCCCTGCCGGCAACGACATCCTTTACGATGATGCGCTTTGCGAACAAGGCCGCAACTTCAACAATAAGATTTGGAACGCTTTCCGTCTGGTGAAGGGCTGGGAAGTGGCCGACATTGAGCAACCCGAACACAGCCGCCTGGCAGTGCAGTGGTTCGACAATGTGCTCCGCAGCACCGAGGCTGAGGTGAAGGACCTGTTCTCAAAATTCCGCCTCAACGAAGCCTTGATGGCTATCTACCGCCTGTTCTGGGAGGAGTTCTCTGCTTGGTATCTCGAAGCAGTGAAGCCTGCTTACCAGCAGCCTATCGACCGCGCCACTATGGACGCTACGCTCCGTTTCTTCGACAGTCTGCTCCGCTTGCTCCACCCATTCATGCCATTCATCACCGAAGAGCTGTGGCAGCACATCGATGAGCGCAAAGATGGCGAGAGCATCATGTATGCGCCTATCAACCAAACTCCTGCCGAGGCCGACACCGATTTGCTGAAGGCGATGGAAGAGGCCAAAAGCATCATTTCTGGCGTGCGCAACGTGCGCTTGAGCAAGAATATTCCTCAAAAGCAGCCTATGAAACTGATGATTGTGGGCAAATGGACCAATCCTTTCAAGAGCATCGTGAAAAAACTCGGCGGACTCGAAAGCATCACCGACGCTGATGCCAAAGACCCAGCCGCAGCAAGCTTCATGGTGGGCACCACTGAATACTGTGTGCCACTGGAAGGTGCCATCAATGTGGAAGAGGAAATCAAGAAGCTCCAAGCCGAACTCGACTACGCTATCGGATTCTTGAAGAGCGTGGAGAAGAAGCTTAGCAACGAGCGTTTTGTTGCCAACGCCCCTGAGGCTGTGGTGGCAGCCGAGCGCAAGAAGCAAGCCGATGCCCAATCGAAAATCAAAACCCTCGAAGAAAGCATCGCCGCCCTCAAAAAGTAAACTCACACATCACCCATAACGCAAAGATAGCCGCCCCACCACAGGCGGCTATCTTTTTTCCTCCCCCACACTTTTATATGGGGCTAAAGCTCACACAGATCCCGCAGATCTCACTGATTTTGCTTTTGATGATGTTAAATCTCACGGAGGTAGGGAGAAAGGTCGTGGGCATATCCGAGTGCTCCGAGTACTCCGAGTACTCCGATTTCCAAAGCTCACACAGATTCAACAAGATTCAACAAAAAATAATTTGGGAAAATTTGTGCTAATTTGTGGCTGAAAAATCCGCCAAATCCGCCAAATCCGTGTTCGCCCCAAACAATTAATTGGTGAAAATGGGGGTGGTGGGGGAAAATTACACATTGTTTATAATAGTTATACGGGAAAATATAACTAACTTTGTGAGTTGTAAGGTGGATAAATGCCGAAAGTGCGTTTTTGCGCCTGTTTTTTGACATCAAAATAGATATTTCATTGCAATTAAATATATACAACTAAATAGTATGCAAAACATTATTGAAGAAAACGGAACAAGCGCGGTGAAAGAAAAAGCCGCAAAAAGAGCGGAAGAATCTGCGTTCCAAATCAAGCCTTTCCTTACAGCTTGTGTGCGAAATTGGTACTGGTTTATCATTTCGGTGGTGGGATTTGGCTGCCTTGCGTTTTTATTCGCAAAGTCGCAAACTCAGAAGTACAGCTCATCGGCTAAGATTCTGATCACCACTAAAGACTCGAAATCGGCTGGTAGCCAAACTGCACTGTTTAGCGACTTGGGTATCGCTGGCGCCAACAACATGGTGGCTAACGAAATCTACAAGTTGAAATCAACCACTCTGATGGAGACCGTGGTCAATCAGCTGGGTTTGAACATTCGCTACTACGGACACGTGTTTTTGCGCGATGTGAACTGCTACAAGACCTGTCCGCTCCAAATCACCCCTCTTCAAGATGTGGAAAAGCCATTCGAAATGACCGTGGTGCCTAAGGGTGGCAACGACCTGGAATTTCAAATCAACGACGGCGAATGGAAAAAAGCTCACTTTGGCAACAAGGTGAACACCGAGTTTGGTCCTATCGCCATCACCAAAACACAGCACTACACCGAACAATACAAAGACTACAAGGTTATAGCACGCGTATCTACTGTGGCTGGCGTGGCTAAAGCGCTTGAGGCAAACCTCAACGCCGAGGCTGCCGACAAGTTTAGCGACGTGGTGAACCTCTCTTTCGCCTGCGACAACGAGCAGATGAGCATCGACGTGCTTAACGCTCTGGTGGCTGTGTATAACCAAGAGGCTATCGACGATAAGAACTCTGTGGCAAGAAACACCGAGGACTTTATCGCCGAGCGTATTGAATCGCTCTCGAAAGACCTTAGCGGTGTGGACAGCCGTATCGCACAGCTGAAGGTGAACAATATGAACTCGCAGATGTTTAGCGACCCAACCACCAGCCTTCAATTTGTGAAGAACGCCAACGATGCCGACCTTCAGGTGTCGCTCGCTAACCAAATTGTGGCATACATGCACCGCATGAACGGCCAAGAGTTGATTCCAAGCAATACGGGTCTGGCCGACGCTGGCATCCAAGGTCAAATTGCCAACTACAACGATAAGATGCTGCAATACCAGAAGATTCAAGCCTCATCGGGCAAGGACAACCCTGTGATGATTGAAATCACCAATTCACTCAACTCGATGCGCAGCACCATTCTGCAATCGCTCAACACCTATGTGAACTCGCTCCGCCTGAAGCAATCCAACGCCCACTCGCAAGAGGGTCGCGCCACTGGCGGTATGTCGGCTATCCCATCGCAGGAGAAAGCTATTACCGAGGTTTCACGCCAACAGCAAATCAAGGAGCAACTTTACCTCTACCTGCTTAACAAGCGTGAAGAGAATGCGCTCCAGCTCGCTATCACCGAGCCTAACGCTAAGGTGATTGAGAAATCGGCAAGCGCGGGTCAAGTGTCGCCTAACCAAACCAGAATCGTTGCCCTCGGCATCATCTTGGGTTTGGCATTCCCAGCACTGATGATTTACCTGATGTTCTGGATTCAATCGCTCGACACGCTTATCCGCTCACGCCGCGACATCGAGGACAACACCGACCTTTCCGTTATCGGCGAAGTGCCCGAAAAGCCAGCCGGACAGGAATCGAAGGAAATTGTGGTTACCGAAACCGGCCGCGACCGCATCAGCGAAGCATTGCGTATCATCAGAAGCAACCTCGACTACGTGTTGCCTAAGAAGGGATCCGAAGGCAGAGTGCTTCAGCTCACTTCCACCACTGCCAGCGAGGGTAAGAGCTTCTTGGCGCTCAACCTTGCACTTACCACCGCACAAGCAGGCAAGAAGGTGGTGTGCGTGGACTTAGACTTGCGTAAGGGCCGCTTCTCCGACTATGTGAACATCAGCAACAACGGCATTGGCGTGAGCGCATACCTCTCCGAACAAGTGGACAACGTGAACGACATTATCGTCAAAGGCCAACTCCACGAAAACCTCGACTTCGTGAATATCGGTGCCATTCCACCCAACCCTACCAGCCTCTTGATGAGCGATCGTCTGGAAATGCTCATTTCTGAGCTGAAGAAGATGTACGACTACATCATTCTCGACACCGTGCCATTTGGCTTGATTGCCGACGCATCGTTGATCAACCGCTACGTGGATGCCACAATCTATGTGATCCGCGCTGGCAAGATCGACAAGCGATTCCTCGACGAGCTTGAGAAGATGAGCGACGAGCAAAAAATCAAGAACATGGTGGTGCTGCTCAACGGCGTGAAACTCAACTCCAAGAAGTATGGCTACAGTTACGGCTATGGATATGGTTACGGCTATGGATATGGCTACGGTTACGGTTATGGCTACGGCGACGAAGGCGAAGAAACCAAGAAAAAAGGCTTCTTCCGCTCAAAGAAAAAGAAAGACTAACAGATAGAAAATCTATAAGTTTTGGTGGCGAAATGTTAAATTCCTTAACATTTCGCCACTTTTTTTTGCTACCGATTGCCTCGACTCCGAAAAAAGCAAAAAAGAGTAAAATGCAAGAATCAGCACCCTGAGAGCAACACACATTTTTTAAATCTGTGCATTTTTTACAAAATTACAATTTTTAACAGTGTGGTTAAAAAATCACTAACCCTATTCGTTTTCAACAAGATAGATTAACTTTGTGTATATCAAACGACGATATTTATCATTTTATACGCCATTTGAAACGGCTGTTTATTGCTTGAAACAGCTCGACACAAAACCAGGTATAGCACAAGCAAAACATTATCGTTCCGCCCCACTCTACTCCAAAATGGGCGGCTATACCACAAAAACAAATATATGAGAAGAATATTTTTAGCATTAGTAACTATCCTGTCTGTTTTTTCACTGGCTCTTGCTGGTGATGGCGAGTTTACCGTACGTTCCACCATGTATTATGCAGGTGGCAAATGTGGTCGAGGCACCGCAAGCGGCGACCGCATCGTTCCGAAGAAGGTGCTTTCTGGCGAACACCGTTGGGTGGCACTCTCGCTTGACCTCTATCGCGCAGGCTTCAAGTTCAACGACACCATCGTGGTCACCGACCACAAAACGCCATGGGTCAACGGACTTTGGGTAGTGAAAGACAAGATGGCGCATAGCAAGAAAATCGACTTTCTTGTGCACCGCAGCATGGGTCACACCTTCCGCAACAGCACATGCACCATCCGCAAAAAACTCGAAGGCGAAGTCATCCCCGCCTACACCGAAGACGAAGAATTAGATTACCCCCCTCTCTAACACAAAATATGCCCCTGCTCACATGAACAGGGGCATATTTTTTACCCCACAAATCACACTAATTAGTGGATTAAGGCCTCACACGGATCCCACAGATCTCACTGATTTTTGCTTTTGATGATGCTAAATCTCACAGAGGCTCTCCGCAGTCTCGCTCCTAAGGCTCACACAGATTCCACGAGATTCAACAAAAATTTGATTTGTGCTAATTTGTGGCAGAAAAAAACACCTATTTAATCCATTAAAATCCATTAACACCATTTTTTTTATTTATTTTAATCGGTGTAAATCGGGTTTAAATGGATAAAATAGGTGTCTTTTTTTTCAAGAGCAGCGTGAAACCTCTGTGAGATTTAACATCAGCCGTGCAATACCGTGGGATCTGTGAGATCTGTGTGAGCCCTAAGAAGCAAAGCTGCCAGTTATTGCTGGGATTTGCGGCGAGCCTCTGCCACTTCCATGAGCTGCTCGGTGCGGCTCTTCCAGGGGCGTTTGCCGAAGATAGCTTCCACGTCGGCGGCGAAAATCACCTCCTTTTCCATTAACGCATCCACCACCTTGTGGTGCTGCTCAGCGTGTTCAGAAATCAACTTCTTTGCGCGATCGTACTGCTCATTCACTATGCGCGAAGTCTCCTCATCAATAAGGCGTGCGCGTTCGTCGCTGTATGGGCGTTGTCCGAGCTGGCCTTGTGGGTCGTAATACGAGATGTTAGGCATCTTCTCGCTCATACCGTAGTACATCACCATGCTGCGCGCAATGCGAGTGGCTTGCTGCATATCGTTGAGTGCGCCAGTGCCAATCGTGCCGAGGAACAGTTCCTCTGCCGCACGGCCGCCCATAAACGAGCAAATCTCGTCGAGGAACGCCTGTTTGGTGTAGCCCACACGTTCTTCCGGCATGGTCATATTCACGCCCAGCGCCTTGCCGCGTGGCACAATCGAAATCTTCACCAGCGGAGCGGCGTGTTCGAGCAGCCAGATAGCGGTGGTGTGTCCTGCCTCGTGAACGGCAGTTTCATACACATCTTGGCGAGTCATCAGCATCGACTTGTTTTCCAAGCCCAGCGTCACCTTATCGATAGCCTCGTTGAAGTCAGCCATCGTCACAGCCTCGCGGTTCTGGCGCGCGGCGAGGATTGCTGCCTCGTTGCACACATTGGCAATCTCCGCACCGCTCATACCTGGGGTTTGGCGAGCCAACTGTGTCAAATCCACTGTCTCATCCACCTTCACCTTCTTCAGATGCACCTTAAAGATCGCCTCACGGTCGGTGAGCGCAGGGAGTGTGACATGCACCTTGCGGTCGAAACGACCCGGACGCAAGAGCGCGTCGTCGAGAATATCCTCGCGGTTGGTGGCAGCCAGCACTATCACGCCGCTTGCACCATCAATACCGTCCATTTCGGTGAGCAACTGGTTGAGCGTCTGGTCATGTTCGCTGTTGAATCCCTCGTTGCTGCGCTTGGTGCCCACGGCGTCGATTTCGTCGATAAACACCACGCACGGAGCCTTCTCCTTCGCCTCGGCAAAGAGTTCGCGCACACGCGATGCGCCCACGCCCACAAACTTCTCCACAAACTGCGAACCAGAGCGAGAGAAGAACGGCACATTAGCCTCGCCAGCCACTGCCTTTGCCAGCATCGTTTTACCGGTGCCTGGAGGGCCCACGAGCAGCGCACCCTTAGGCACTCTGCCGCCCAAACGGCTATATTTCTCAGGATTTTTGAGGAAATCCACAATCTCGGTCACTTCCTGCTTAGCCTCTTCCATGCCAGCCACGTCGGAGAACTTAATCGAGCCCACATCGCTCTGCTTGTCTTCCAATCCCTTACGGATGTTGTCGATAGCAGCCACGAAGTAGTCGCGGCTCACCGCCTCGGCATCTTTTGTTGTGGCTTGCAGGGCGGCATCGTTGCACACCTTGGCAATGTCGGCACCGCTGAAGCCAGAGGTGATTTTCGCCAAATTCTGCACATCCACATCTTCGCCCACCTTCACATCTTTCAGATAGAGGTTGAAGATTTCGGCACGCTCTTCCAAATTTGGTTGAGCCACATAGATATGGCGGTCGAGACGGCCCGGACGCAGTAGCGACTTGTCGAGCGAGTCTTGGTTGTTGCACGCAGCCAGCACTATCACGCCACTGTTGTTGCCCATACCGTCCATTTCCACGAGCAGTTGCGACAACGCCGGAGTGCGGCTTTGGTCAGCCATCACCTCGCTACGCTTTGCGCCGATAGCCTCAATCTCGTCGATAAACACCACGCAAGGCGATTTCTCGCGCGCTTCCTTGAAGATGGAGTGCAGGCGTGCGATAGGGTCGGAATATGGGTTTGCCAAGTCGGGACCAGTGACCGAAACGAAAGGCACATCTGCCCCATTTGCCACAGCCTTTGCCAACAGCGTTTTACCGGTGCCGGTAGGACCCGACAGCAGCACGCCGCGTGGAATTTTCGCACCCAGTCGGGTGTAATAGTCGGGACGCTTGAGGAAGTCCACGATTTCGAGCATCTTGCTCTTCGACTTCTTCACGCCAGCCACATCGTCGAAAGTCACATTGTTGGCGAGTTTGGTTTCAAAGTCCAAACCCTTGCGCACCTTCTCTATCGAGTTGAGCAGGTGGTCTTGCGTCACCATTTCGCTGTATTGCGAAGCGGCTTGGAGTGCCGCATCGTTGCACACATTGGCTATTTCAGCTGCACTGAAGCCCGATGAGCGTCGAGCCAGTTCTTCCACATCTATCTTGTCGATGTCCACCGAAATGCGGTTGAGATAGAGGTTGTAGAGTTCTATGCGGTCGTCTTTTTCTGGGAATCCCACGTAAATCTGGCGGTCGAAGCGGCCCGGACGAATGAGCGCGCTGTCGATGAGTTCCACACGGTTGGTGGCGCCCATCACTATCACGCCATTGTTGGTGCCGTAGCCGTCCATTTCAGCCAACAACTGGTTGAGGGTGATTTCACGCTCGCCGTTGCGGTTGGAGCGACTGCCGATAGCGTCGATTTCGTCGATGAAGATGATGCAAGGCGCTTTCTCCTTCGCATTGCGGAACAGTTCGCGCACACGACTCACGCCAGAGCCCATAAACTCGCCCTGAAATTCCGCCGCGCTGGTGGAGAAGAACGGCACATTCGCCTCACCTGCCACAGCCTTTGCAAGCATCGTTTTACCCGATCCTGGAGGGCCCACGAGCAGCACGCCACGTGGAATCACACCACCGAGGCGGGTGAATTGCTCTGGATTGTGCAGGAAGTTGATGATTTCGCGCACCTCACGCTTGGGTCGCTTCATGCCGGCAATGTCGTCGAAGGTCACGGTGTCGGTCATGCGTGTGGGCTTGTCGAGTTGACGAGTCACACGGTCGATAGCCGCCATGAAGTCGGGTTGTTGCACCGCCTTCTTGCCCTGTCGGGCTGCCAGGAGCGAAGCCTCGTTGCAGATGTTGGCAATGTCGGCGCCCGACAGACCTGCCGTCATTCGTGCCAATTTGTCAAGGTCAACGCTACCATCGCATTTCACCTTCTTCAGATGCACCTTGAAGATGCCGATGCGGTCTTGTAGCGATGGGTTGCCCATGTATATCTGTCGGTCGAAACGCCCGGCGCGCAGCAATGCCTTGTCGAGCACGTCGGCACGGTTGGTGGCAGCCAGCACGATGATACCGCTGTTGTTGCCGAAACCGTCCATTTCGGTGAGCAACTGATTGAGCGTGTTTTCGCGCTCATCGTTGCGTGAAAATTCGTTTTTGGTGCTTCGCGCACGGCCTATGGCGTCGATTTCGTCGATGAAGATGATGCAAGGCGACTTCTCCTTTGCCTGTTGGAACAGGTCGCGCACACGCGATGCGCCCACGCCCACAAACATTTCCACAAAGTCGCTGCCCGACATCGAGAAGAAAGGCACATTCGCCTCGCCAGCCACAGCCTTTGCCAGCAGCGTTTTACCGGTGCCTGGAGGGCCCACGAGCAGCACGCCCTTAGGAATGGTGCCGCCCAGGTCGGTGTAGCGTTTAGGGTTTTTCAGAAATTCCACCACTTCGCTCACCTCTTTCTTCTCGCGCTCCATGCCAGCCACATCGGCAAAGGTCACGTCTTTGTCCTTATCCTTATTGTGGAGTTTTGCGCGCGATTTGCCCACGTTGAAGATGCCTCCACCTCCACCGCCGCCCATACGGCGCATCATGAATATCCAGAACACCACCAGCAGCAGCAGCGGTCCGAACGACCAGAATATGTTGGAGAATGTGCTGTGGCGGTCGTATTCCACTTTGCCGTTAAACACGCCCGACTTGCGCCATTCGTCCACACGGTCCTCAAATTTATCGGCACTCGGAATGGTGGTGGTGATCACAGCCTTAGCACCAGGCACAGGCTGATAGTCCTTGCCCATCACCTGCTTGGCGTAGGCATCGGTGATTTCAGCCTCGGCATCGCCCTGATTGGCATGTACCACGATGTGACTCACCGCCTTTTTCTGCACCCACCCTTCAAAGTCGGTCCATGGCATCTCCTTCACCGAGGTGCTTTCCCCTGTGTAATAGATGCCGATGAGCACCATGAAAATGAGCGCATACAGCCAGTAGATGTTGAATTTCAATCCCCCACCCGAAGCCTTGCTATTATTGCCAAATAATTTCATTTGCTTGTTTTTAGTTCTCTGATGTAAGCTTATTAGTAAATATCTTCAATTTCGGTCACCACGGCATCTGCCCACAGTTCCTCCAGGCGATAGCGTTCGCGGAATTCGGGGAGGAACACGTGCACATACACGTTGCCGTAGTCGAGCACTATCCATTGCGAATTTTGGTAACCGTCGTAGTTGTATGGGCGAGTGCCGAGTTTCTCTTCCACGTATTCACGAATGCTGTCGGCCACGGCATCCACATGCTGTGTGCTGTTGCCGGTACAAATCACGAAGTCGCCAGTAGAGGCACTTTCAATTTCGCTCATATCCACATGTACGATTTGGTGCGCCTTCTTTTCTTGCGCGCCCTCAATAATGGCTTGTATCAATTCTTTGTTTTCAGTCATCAAATTTTATTTTGAAATATTATAATCTTAAAATATCAAGTAGTGCAAAAATCGTGCCACAATCCAAAAAATGCCACAATCCAACTCTAACCTACAAAGTTACGCCAAATTGCCCGCAGCAAAAAATAATTCCCCCAAAATATTTTCCCGCCCCACTCCATAGCCTCACACAGATCCCACAGATCCCACAGTTTTGCACGCCTGGCGCTAAATCTCACAGATGCTCTCCGCACCCTTGCTCCCTTATGCTCACACAGATCTCACAGATTCCACTGATTTTTTTTGATGGTGTTAAATCTCACAGAGTTAGGCAGAGAGGTCGTGTGGCATGTCCGAGTGCTCCGAGTACTCCGAGTACTCCGATTTCCAAAGCTCACACAGATTCAACGAGATTCAACAAAAATTTAATTTGTGCTAATTTGTGGAAATTTGTGGCTTATAAAAGACACTAATTCTGCGTTTTTTTGTTGAATCCGTTGAATCTGTGTGAGCCTTAGGAGCGAGGCGACGGAGAGCATCTGTGAGATTTAACGCCATCAAAAAAAATCAGTGAGATCTGTGAGATCTGTGTGAGGCCCAGCCCATTAACAGTGAGAGCTGCGTGGTGAAATAAAATGGGCTCGGATTTCACAATCCAAGCCCACACAGGAAAACATTTTTATTACAGCGCTGGTTTGGCGCATCACTGCGCTACTCGCAGCATTTTAACAATTAACAAAATGCTATAATTATTTTAGTATTTTCTTCGATGATTTAGTGCCGTCGGTGTAAGTGGTCACCACCACGTTCACACCCTCAAACGGACGGTCGGATGCTGCGCCAAGCAGGTTGTAGTAAACCACGCCAGCCACAGTCTTCTCAGCATTCACATCCTCCACACCAGTAGCATGGTCAGGGTCGTTGTTGAGCACAATATTGTGCGTAACCTTAGCAATGTAGAAGTTTTTGCTGTTGAGTTGGTCAACCGAAGTAATATCGTTGTTCACCAAATACACTTCCACTTCCACTGTGCCATCGAAAGCCTCGCCTTGAGCGCAAATGCCAACGAAGGAGATGTCAGTATCCACTTTATACCATGCACCATAACCACCATTTGCACCAGGACCGCCTTCTACGATGCTTCGGCGAGCTGTTGTTTTAGGTTTTTGGTTAGAGCCCACCTCATAGCTTCTCATACCCACAGTCTGTGGACAAAGCACGCCATCGCTAAAGCCATACCAGCGCAACACGCCTTTACAGCCCTTAGCAGGCGTAACGATATCGCCATACAGTGCTTGAGCGTAGCTGTTCACCACATAATAGTCGCGCAGATAAGCGCCATTCTTCTTCACGCGAACGATAGCGTTGAGGTTTTCGGCAGCCTTAGCGTCAGGAACCACAGTCACATAGGCATCGAGACCGTAGTTAAGCTTGCTTGGATAAGTCAAGCCTCCGTTAAAGGCATTACCTGTACCACCAATGTGCGTATTGTCCTGGTTTTCTGGCGTGGTGATATCGAGTGTAGACTTCTGCAACTCACCGCCTCTTGTTGATTCAATCAAAGATTGATATTCCGGAGCTGGTGTCCAATATGAGTATTGGCTATCAAATGTGTTGCCACCAGCCACACCGTTGTTGTATTGGGTGTTGACACGGGTCAAGAAGCCCGCTTCCACTTTATACACAGCATAAATCACGAGGCCCTGAACGCCACCATCGGAATAGTTGTCGGGCACCTGCTCAACCGAAGGCAGATCAAACATAATCTGGTGCTCCATACCCGATACCTTAGTATATGAGAGCTCTTTGCTCAATGGCACTTGATTTTCTTCGGCTGCGCCAAATGAATATTTGTAATAGAAGCCCACAAAAGAGTAAGGGTATTTTGCAGGAGCATTGAGGTGCACATGCTTGTCAACACCCACGGTGAGCCACGCATCGGAGCCCACGCTGTTACCTTCTGTAGCAAGTGTGGTGGTAGATGCACCGTTGGTGGGCAAGCCCACCACCTTGATGAGGCGCACAGGAGTGTCGAAGGTGTAGATTTGGGTTGTCTTTGCCGACACCACTTGGTCGTTGTTGTTCGACACACAGTAAGCCGAAACACGCACCGAGGTGCTCTTGTTGTTGAGAGTTGGGTCAGCGGTGTAGGTTTCGGTGCCGCCCACTTTCACGAGCGACTTCCACACTTGCTCCCAAGTGAGAGATTGTGATGCGGCATCGAAGCTGGCGATATTAGCACGCGCCACAAGTTTGCCTTGAGCGTCATAGTATTCCACCTCATAGTTGGTGTTTACCTTCTTGTCGGTGGTGTTGTAATTGTCGGGATAGTTCACATAGTTTTGATGTGAAATGGTGATTTCTGGACGGTCGTCAGCTTTCACAGAATTGAATGTAGCCGAATGTGGTGTGATCACAGGAGCATCAATCTTCGCAGGCTCTGGCTGCACAGCATTAGGAATGAGGTCGCCGATACGAAGATTCATATAGTATTGACCCATCACCCAGTCGCCCCAGTGGCGCTTGTAAGAACTGTTGTCGGTGTCTTGATGGCGAATAGCCAATGGATAAGCCTCCATCAGCACAGCGATGGTGCCGTCTTCCTGAACGGAGAGAGAGCTGTATTGCGCAGTTTCGTCGATAGCGCCGATGCCCGACTTGGCTTCACCGCCAGCGGTGTTGTCGAATGGGTCGAAAAGGTCGAGACTGCGAGTCCAGTTCAAGGTTCCAGAAGTGGAGGTTGTGGTGTAGTAAGCCGAAAGGCTTGTACGACAGTTATCACTGCCATATACCATATCCTTTGGCACGGTGTGGAGAATGTATTCTGCGCCGTCTTTTGCCTTGTAGGTAATGAGGTCGCCATTACAGCCACCCTTCAACTTCATACCAGTCTGCGAAACGGCAGTGGCAGTAGCAGAGGTGGCAGAATTGATGTGCACTCGGTAGAATTTGCGTGCATCACCGTCTTTGGTATAGCGCACCGACAGGATAAAATCATTTGTGCCCACTTCCAAGAATTGAGCCTCGTCTAAAAGCTCGCCATCGTAAATATATCCAGTGCCGTTCAACGCCACTGGTTTCCAAGAGTTGTCGTCGGGGTCGTAAACCATGCAGTAGATACGCGAAATTGCGCTTTGGTTTTGGTAGTTACCATTGTTAGGGAATTTGCTTGTGCGCAATGCAGCCACGGCTTTTCCTTTCAGAATACCCGACTTTGCCACGCAGATGTTGCCTGGCGAGATATTGCCACGCATACCGCCATAAAGGTCACGGCTAAGGGTGTATTCATAGCTCCAAGTCTTGCCGTTGTCGCGGCTCACCTTCCATACCACATCTGTGCCTGGGTCGGTGGACGAGCCTGCAAGACCGAAGCCGTGGATAGCAGTAGCCAACACAGTACCGTTAGGGAATGCGGCAACAGCGGCATCGCCATAGCCCTTCCAGTTATAGCAGTCGGTGCCTTCTGCCGAGCCTTGGAAAATCACCAAATAATCGCTCCATGTCTTGCCATTGTCGATAGAGCGGCGCGACACCACGTCGATATTGTTGGTCACATCGTGGATATGATTTTTGCGGGCATCGCTCAATGCCACGAGCGTGCCGTCGGAAGCACGGGTGATGGCAGGAATACGATAGTATTTAGAATACTCTACTGAGGTGGCAAACTTGGCGTATTTTGGAGCATAGAGCAACTCATATTTAGGCACAATCACACGGCCACCATCTTCACCAGAGTAGTTGTTGATCGATTCGATAGTGGAGGTGGCGCCGCAAGTCACGGTTTTGATCACGCCACCCACATGGGTGAAGTTGGCTGAAGAGCCTCCAATCAATGGCAGCTTGTCGATACCGCCAATTTCATCTGCTGTCTTGGTGTTGGCAACGAGGTATATCACATATTCGCCAGCCTCAAGCTTCACATTGCTGGTGAAAGAGGCGTCTGTGGAAGCTGCAGGCACATCGTGGGTGAAGCCCAAGAAAATTGCGCCACAGTTCTTTTCAGGGTTGCGGTAGTCGAAAAGGTGGGCGAAAGTGTTTTCAAACTTTGCATAGGATCCATCAGGGGTGTAGTCCACATTGGCGTCGCGCTTACGGGCATACACACCCACAGCGTTGAGGTATCCGGTGTGGCCAAAGAGGCGGTAAGTGATGGTAGGAATTTCGGCAGAGGAAATGCTCACACAAGCCGAAGCCAGCACTTGGTTTTTGTTGCCCAAGCCGATATAGCCCACTTCCTGAGCACCGGTGTTCACATTCCACGCCTTGAGCTGATTGTGAGAGGTGGGCAAAATGTGGTCGGGGTTCACCAATTTGGCAGAAAGCTTCACCGATGCACTGATGCCTTCATCGTTGGTGATGGTAAGAGTGCCACTGTAAGGTTTGTATTCACTCCCCTTGAAAGTGACGTTCACTATTGCGCCATTGTCGCTGTTAGCGTCAGCGGCAGGGATTGAGGTGCGGTCGATAGAGAAACCTTCGCCTGTCACACTTACGGTGAGGTTTTTAGTCAGCAGCACACCTTTCACTGTCAGCGCGCTGGTGATAGAAGCGTCAAGACCTGGGTCGGCAAAGTCGATTTTTGAACCAGTGACAGGAAGCACCAGTGTGGGCTTATCAAATTCATACACTTTGTAGAATTTCCAGTCGCAGCTGGAGTCCTTCGATTTCGAATAACTGATTCCCTTGTCAGTACGCGAAAAATAGCCATTAACCAACCCTGAAGTAACATACAATCGGGTGGTGCCACCTGTACTTTCCACTGTGAAAGAAGAAGGAGATTTGCTCCAAGAGTAGGTGAAATATAAACCCAATACATGACCATCAATTTGTGGCCCATAACCATTGCCATTGTCATTCTTGAGGGCAACTTTATAACCATTTTTCTTCACGGTGTAAACAAAAGCGTTGGCCTCGTTTTGGTCGCTGGTTTTCACATGAGTGGTGGTTTGCTCTTTGCTGCCGTCGTAGCCAACGAATGCCTTGGAGTTGACGTGGCACATCACCACCTTATCACCTTCATCGAGGTCGGCAGGATTAACAGCCACGTTCAAATCGGCATAATAAGTGCCGGCCGCCGCGCTGAGTCCAATCAACGACATTAAAAACACAAGAAGAAACCTGGTTCTCCTTGTTGCATGTTTCAATAAATCAAAATAAGTCATAAATTTTTTTTCGAATGTCGGTCCCCGACATTCTTCCCAAATTAAAATTAAAAATATTTTCTTATAAGTGTCTAAAAAAAAACTTGAATAAAATAGAGTAGTTCTAATGCTTGTAAATCACAAGCAACATTTTGTTAAATATTGCCAACATATTAAATATCAAACATTTAACATATCGGCATCAACTGACTATCATTTCTGAGGTGCAAATTTACTTATAAAAAATATTTTTCAATAGCAATTATCAAAAAAAATGCGCAAATCAGTGCAAAAAAATCATAATAAAGCAAACTCCAAGGAAATCCATGCACCCCACCCCACCAACAAAAAAAGCACCGATTTCATCCCTTAAAACAGGATAAAATCGGCACCATTATTTTTCAATTCCACTTCACAGACCCATAACAGACCCTTCGGACCCATCAGACCCATCAGACCCATCAGACCTATCCGACACGGAAAGCATCAGTGAGATTTAACACCAACCGTGCAATCCTGTGAGATCTGTGAGATCTGTGTGAGCCCTAATCCCCATCTGCCACGGAAAGCATCAGTGAGATTTAACACCAGGCGTGCAATCCTGTGGGATCTGTGAGATCTGTGTGAGCCCTAATCCCCATCATCCACGGAAAGCATCAGTGAGATTTACCACCAGGCGTGCAAAACCGTGAGATCTGTGAGATCCGTGTGAGCCAAGCCCAGCAAAGTGGGATATGTTATTTATCGGCTGCGATAGCTTTGAGCAGGGCTACAGTGAAGTCCCAACCCTTTTGCACTGCAGGGATATGGCAGCATTCGCGTGGAGAGTGAACGTCCTTCAACGTTGGTCCGTAAGAAATCATTTCCATGTCTGGACGAACCTTCAAGAACAAACCACATTCCAAACCAGCGTGGATAGCCTCAACCTTTGGCTCTACGCCATACAGGCCTTCCCATTGAGCCACAGCGAGCTTCAGGAGCTGGCTGTCGGCATTAGGAGCCCAACCTTGGTAGCTGCCTTCATATTTCACTTCCTTAGCGCCAGCCAAGCGGAAGATAGCCTCAATTTGGAGAGCGAGTTCTTCTTTTGAGCTTTCGGTAGATGAGCGGCTGAAGAATTCGAGATAGATTTCGTCGGCGTTGGTCTTAACGCTTGCGAAGTTGGTAGAGGTTTCCACCAATCCTTCCACTTCCTGACTCATATAATATACACCGTGCTGTGCAGCGAAGCAAGCAGCCACGAGGCGCTTAGCTGTGCAAGCATCGATTACGGTGGCAGGAGCGTCAACGCTTTCGATAGTGACCTCGGCATGAGGCTCAGTGCGCTTGTATTCAAGTTTAATGTCGGCAGCCACGGTGTTGACCACGGTTGCGAGCGTTTCCTTGTCGGCAGGCTTCACACCAATCACAGCCACACCGTCGCGAGCGATAGCGTTGTGGAGGTTGCCGGCATTGAAGCTTGCAAGGCGATATTCGATTTTAGCGTCGAGCATGTAGAGAATGCGAGCCAACTGCTTAGTGGCACTTGCCAAGCCCTTGTTGATGTCGGTACCAGAGTGGCCACCCATGAGTTTGCCAATCTTGATAGCGAAATATTGGAGGTCGGCAGGAGCAGCCTCTGGCTTATAGTCGAACCATACAGGGGTAACCACACCACCTGCGCAGCCGATAGTGATCACGCCGTCGTCTTCGCTGTCGAGGTTGAGCAGATAGTCGCCCACGAGCATGTCGGCCTTGATGTTGGTGGCGCCGGTGAGGCCAGTTTCTTCGTCAACGGTAGCGAGAGCTTCGAGCGCACCGCACTTGATGTCGGGGTCGGTGAGCGCTGCCAATGCGATAGCCAGGCCCAAGCCGTCGTCAGCACCGAGGGTGGTGTCGGTTGCGAACACCCAGTCGTCGACGATGCGGGTTTGGATAGGGTCGGTGAGGAAGTTGTGATTAGAAGAAGGGAGCTTTTCAGCCACCATGTCCATGTGACCTTGGAGCACTACCCCCTTAGCGTTTTCAAAACCTGGTGCGGCTGGACGGAACATAGCCACATTACCTACTTCATCAACCTTGTACTCAAGATTGTTTTCCTTTGCAAAACTAACCAGCCATTCACGAATTTTGTCGAGATTGCCAGAAGGACGAGGCACTTTTGTGATCGCGTCGAAAATTTGCCAAACGCGAGCGGGTTTTAAATCTTTTACTTCCATAATAAATTTTTGGTTTTATTTATAAAAAATGTTAGTTATCGCTTCGTGTATGAAATTTATGTTAAAACGGTGTGATAACATTCGTAAAGTTACGAATTTTATTTGAAATATTGAGCAAAATGTCACAAACCTTTTTTATATTTGCATAGAATTTTAAAAAAGCAAAAGTGAAGCTCGTAATTGTGGTAATAGCATTGGTGGGCATAGCCGTGATGCTGCTTGGCGTGAAAATATTTTTCGTGAAAGGTGGCAAGTTTCCCAACACCCACATTCACAGCAATAAGCACATGAAGAAGCGTGGCATCACTTGCGCACACGATAAGGAATTTTATAAATAACTACACATACAAGGAAAAATGAACTTTTTAAACAAACTCTCTAAACTTGCTTTAGTGGCATTGGTGATGGTGGGCTTCGCTGCCTGCCAAGGTGAACAGAAGGGCGAAAAGGCTCCTGAATCTGCTAATATGCCTAAGCAAGCTAACGAAAACATGACCGTGCGTTATGTTGACGCCGACACACTTTTGAAATTCTACAACCTGGCTAAAGACTACAACGAGTCGGCTACTCGTATGCAAAACCAGCTCGACGCTCTGCAAAAGGCTCAGGAAGACAAAATCCGCAACCTGCAAGCAAGCTTCGCACAAAAGGAAAAGAACAATGTGTACGCTACCAACCCTCAACAAGCACAAGCCGACCAAGCTACTTACCAAAACGCTATGGCTGCCGCACAAAAGGCTGTGGCTAACAAGCAAGAGGAAATAGCAAAAATCCTGCAAGAGAACCAAAAGGACCTCAACGATAAAATCAACGAGTTCCTGAAGAAATACGCTAAGGAGAAGGGCTACGATATGATTCTTAACAAGGCTGCCACTTTCTACATCGACCCAAAATTCGACGTGACAAGCGATGTGGTGGAACAGCTCAACAAGGCTTACACCAAAGTGGCTCCAAAAAAGGAAAAATAATCCACACATTATATAAATAATGAAAGCACGGCTCTATTTTGCAGCCGTGCTTTTTTTCATGCGCTCGCGTGTGTGCGAATTTAGGCATCACACAGATCTCACAGATCTCACTGAATTTGCACGCCTGATGTTAAATCTCACAGATGCTCTCCACAGCCTTGCTTCTTCGGGCTCACACAGATCTCACTGATCTCACTGAATTTGCACGCCTGATGTTAAATCTCACAGAGGTTTCACGCTGCTCTTGAAAAAAGGACACCTATTTTATCCATTTAAACCCGATTTACACCGATTAAAATAATAAAAAAATTGGTGTTAATGGATTTTTAATGGATTAAATAGGTGTATTTTTTCTGCCACAAATTAGCACAAATTTCCACAAATCAAATTTTTGTTGAATCCGTTGAATCTGTGTGAGCCTTAGGAGCAAGGGTGCGGAGAGCATCTGTGAGATTTAACATCAGGCCTGCAAATTCAGTGAGATCTGTGGGATCTGTGTGAGCCTAAGCCACCCTATAAAGCGGAATCTGTGCGAGAGTGTGGGGGCGTTATTCCTCGGTGAGGTGGTCGTAGGTTTGGTAGAGGAAATCGTTGTAGGGGAAGCGCTGGAGGTGCACCTGCTTCGCCTTGTCGTAGAGCATACGCTTGAGTTCCTCCACATTCTCGCCCGTCTTGGCAGAGATAAACACGCAGTTGTTGTTCATACGCGCCATCCATGTGTCTTTGAGTTCTTCGAGCGGAATGTTCTCGCGCAAGCGTGGGGTGAGGTCGTCGGCGTCTTTTTGCACATACGAGAATTGGTCGATTTTGTTAAACACCATAATCATCTCCTTGTCGCCAGCGCCACACACTTCCTGGAGGGTCTTGTTCACCACCTCCACCTGTTCCTCAAACTGAGGGTGGGAAATGTCAACCACATGCACCATGATGTCGCTGTCGCGCACCTCGTCGAGGGTGGTCTTGAACGAATCCACCAAGTGGTGGGGCAATTTGCGGATAAAGCCCACGGTGTCGGTGAGCAGGAATGGCAAATTCTCAATCACCACCTTACGCACGGTGGTGTCGAGGGTGGCAAAAAGTTTGTTTTCGGCAAACACATCGCTCTTGCTCAGCAAGTTCATAAGCGTGGATTTACCCACGTTGGTATAGCCCACGAGGGCGATACGGGTGAGCTTGCCACGGTTTTTGCGCTGAATCACCTTCTGCTTGTCCCAGTCGGCGAGTTTCTGCTTGAGCAGCGAGATCTTGGTCTTGACGATACGGCGGTCGGTCTCAATCTGGGTTTCACCCGGACCACGCATACCGATACCACCACGCTGACGCTCCAAGTGGGTCCACATACCGGTAAGGCGTGGCAGCAGATACTGGTATTGCGCCAGTTCCACCTGCATCTTGGCGTTGGCGGTCTGCGCACGGCGTGCGAAAATATCGAGAATCAGGCTGGTGCGGTCGAGCACCTTCACCTTGGTTTCCTTCTGAATGTGAGCGATTTGCTTTGGCGAAAGGTCGTCGTCGAAAATCACCAGGTTCACCTCGTGCTCATCCACATAGTCCTTGATTTCAGCCAATTTGCCCTTACCCACGTATGAGGTGCTGTTGGGTGCGTCGCAGCGCTGGAGAAATTTCTTTACCGTGCGTGCGCCAGCGGTGTGGGCAAGAAATTCAAGTTCGTCGAGGTATTCGTTTGCCTTTGCCTCGTTCTGTTGAGGGGTGATCAAACCCACGAGCACTGCCGTTTCGTCGATCAGCTCATTGATAATATTTTTGTCTTCGATTAATCCCATGTTGCTTCTATAATATTTCGGGTGCAAAATTAGCAATTATTTCGGTGATTCACAAACACAAAAGCTCCCCGCACGCATAAGGTGAGAGGAGCAGATATGAGGAGAATGCCACAGCGGGCATCACTGTCTGGAAAATGGATTATTTCTCGTTGGTGTTGATGTAGCAAACCGATACGCGGTTCCAGTCGGGTTCTGAGAACATGTCGCCAATACCCTGACCTTCAGCCTGAATGCGGTCGGCACTAATCTTGTAGGTCTTCACGAGCATATCCTTCACGGCGTTGGCACGAGCGGCGGCGAGCTTCTTGTTGATTTCAACAGAGCCTTCAGGAGAAGCGTAGCCCTTGATGGTTACGGTAGCTTCCTTGTGGCTCTTCAAGAATGTGGCCACGCGTTCCACGTTAGGTTGCTGTGCGCGTTCAATCACGCTCTTGCCTTGCTTGAAGAACACATTGGTTTCGAGCGAAGCACTCTTCACCTTCACTTGGGTTTCCTTCACCTTCACCACTTCTTTCACCTTGCCCTTTTGAGCCTTGCATGCTTCGAGGTCGCGAGCGAGTTGAGCTGCACGAGCGTTGCAAGCGTCGAGGTCAGATTCAGCGTTGTTGAGGTTGTTGCGAAGTGTGTTGATTTGACCGTTGAGCTCGTCGATTTCGGCTTGAGTGTACTTCTTAGGACACACGGTGAAATAGCGTGCGCCGTTGCTGTTCTTGAAGTGGTAAGTCAAACCGGCTTGAAGTTCCACCGCTGCGCAGTTGGCATTGTAGCGGCTTGGTTGAGCATTGGTGCCTGTACCACCCTTGCGGTCCACCTTCTTTGCGTCGCCGTTCATATCCCAAAGGATGGCAGGCTTCAGCGAGATGGTCCATGCCTTGGTTTCGCCAAGGTTGAAGTTGAAGTTCACACCATATTTAGTGTACCAAGAGTTTTCGTCGGTCACGTCGGCACCGTTTTGATAAGCATGGAGCCAGCCTGCGCCAACCACAGCCTCAACTTCCACTGCACGAGGCGCACCCTTGTAACCGCCAAACACGTTAGAGAGGTTGAAAGTGGCGAAACCACCCACAAACTGATGGTCAAGCATATTGCTGCTCTTTACGCCGAGAGCAGATTGCCATACGTTGGCTGGAGCCTTGCCCCAGCTTGAAGTATTCACAGTCCATTCACCTTCCACACCAAAACCAAAGATTGGGGTGAGCTGCTTGCGGAGTTCGGCACCAAACATGCCACGTGCATTCTTGAAGAACGCATAGTGCTGGAATGGCGACACCGCACCGCCCTTGAGTGTGAAGGATACGTTGTCGGTCAGTTTAGTTCCTTCCAAAGTGACCTGTGCTTGTGCTGCACAGAAACCGAGTGCAGCAATCGCTAACATAGTAATCTTTTTCATAATACTCTTAATAATAAATTGAAAATTTTAATTTATATCCTCAATATCAACACAAAGTTATCACATTCTCCCCACAATTCCAAAAGAATCCCCACATTTCCCCCACCCCCTCCGAACACACAACAAAAAAACACAAATCAACTGCACACATATATGATATTTATTTTGTAAATTTACATATTTGAAATATCTGAATTTTTTCTAACAGAATTCGTGACCACATTGCTATGAACGATAAAAAGAAACAATTATATCTCGACTTTGAAGCCTATGAGCGAGTGGCAGAACCACACAAACGCGAGAAAGCCGAGGCTTGGCGTGCCGCCATTGGCCTCCAAGACGTAGATGGGTTAAAAGTGTCGGAATACTTAAAAGAAACCGCCGCTAAACACATTGAGGGCGACATCACGATTGATGATGTTCGCGAGCAATTGCGTTCATACTATATCAACAAGACAACACACGACAAGGACGATGTGGCGAGTGAAGAAGCTGACTGTGTGGCAGCAAATATCACCAAACTATTGAGCGAAAAATCGTTTTCGTTTACACCTTTGGAGTTTAGAAACATTCATCGCCATCTATTTGAAGGCGTATTCAAACATGCGGGAGAAACTCGCACTTACGACATTACTAAAAACGAATGGGTGCTACAAGGCGACACCGTGATGTATGGTCGCGCTGCCGATATTATGGCCACGCTGGAATATGACATACAGCAAGAAAAAGAATTCTGCTACACAGGTTTATCAACCGACGAAATCATCCTACATATTGCCAATTTCGTGTCGCTACTGTGGCAAAACCACCCCTTCTGCGAGGGCAACACCAGAACTACAGCAGTTTTTCTAATCAAATATCTGCGCTACTGCGGATTCACAGTCAACAACAACTTGTTCGCTGACAACTCATGGTATTTTCGTAACGCTTTAGTAAGAGCCAATTACAGAAATCCACAGAAAGGCATTGAACCTGACCACTCTTTCCTCGTAAGGTTTTTACGAAACCTTTTATTGGGAGAGCATAACGAGCTCAAAAACAGGTACATGCTCATTAATCAGACAGAAATACCAAACATCGACCGAACAAGTGACCGAACAAGTGACCGAACAAGTGACCGAACAAGTGACGAGCGTCTATTAGACTCAATTCCTGACAACATCAAATCTTTAGTGATTGCTATCGGGAAAAACGAAATGAGCGTGAAAGAGATGATGACAACTTTAGAGCTGAAGCATCGCCCCAACTTTATGACACAATTATTATCACCAGCAATCAACATGGGGCTTGTGAGAATGAAATATCCCGATTCTCCTCGTCATTCTAAACAAAGATACTTGCTCACTGTAAGAGGATTGATACTTATCGACAATCTCGACGCACAATAGCGATACACTCTCTATAAAAAGGCAAAAAAAATCAGCCGGGCTGTGCGCTCGGCTGATTCGTATTTGAGAGTGTAGTGTGTAATCTCTGATTTTATGCTTCGGCAGCGATGAGTGCTTCCATCTTTTCCATCGCAAGGCTGATGCCTTCCTCGTTGCGACCGCCAGCTTGTGCAAAGCCTGGCTGACCGCCACCGCCGCCTTGGATAGCCTTGGCAGCTTCACGAATCATCTTGCCAGCGTTCATGCCCTTCTTCACAAGGTCGTCGCTCACAAAGATGGTGAGTGTGGGCTTGCCGTGCATGCGGGTGGCTGCGAGCAGCACGGTGTTTTCGGGAGCATCCGATTTCACCATGTAAACGGCGGCTTTCACCACATTAGGATCGTAAACGCCATAAATCTTCAAGGTGCGAATGCCGGCAATGTCGGTTGCATGTTTGTAAACATTCTCCTTCACATTCTTGGCAGCCTCCATCATGTAGCCTTCCACTTGCTTCTGAAGCGAGGTGTTCTCGTTGAGCGAGCGTGCCACAGCCGAAACCACGTCGGGCGCATTGTTGAACAGCGCACGGAGTTTGATCAGCACATCTTCTGCATCGTAGATGAAGTCTTCTACCGCTGCGCCAGTGATAGCCTCGATACGGCGAATACCAGCGGCAATACTGCTTTCGCTTACGATTTTCACGAAGCCGATGTTACCGGTGTTTGCCACATGCGTACCACCGCAAAGTTCTACCGATTGGCCGAACTTCACCACGCGCACGCTGTCGCCATACTTTTCGCCAAAGAGCGCCATTGCACCAAGGGCTTTAGCTTCGGCGATAGGCATGTTGCGGTGCTCTTCGAGAGGAATGGCACGGCGAATCATGGCGTTGGCACGGCGTTCCACCTCGCGGATTTCTTCAAGGCTGAGTTTCTTGAAGTGCGAGAAGTCGAAGCGGAGCATCTTGGCATCAACTTGTGAGCCTTTTTGCTCAACGTGTGTGCCAAGCACCTCACGCAGAGCGGCGTGGAGCAAGTGAGTGGCAGAGTGGTTGCAAGAGATTGCCATACGCGCTTCTTTGTTGATAGCGGCTTTGAAAGTGGCAGTCACGTCGGTTGGCAACTTCTTCACAATGTGCACAGGCAGATTGTTTTCGCGCTTGGTGTTGGTCACTTCCACCACCTCGTCGCCAGCGGTGAGCGCACCCTTATCGCCTACCTGACCACCCATTTCGGCATAGAAAGGAGTGCGAGAGAGTACCACCTGATAGTATGATGAGTTCTTTTGAGTCACCTTGCGATAGCGCAAAATCTCGGTGTCGCATTCAAGCAAGTCGTAGCCCACAAATTCGGTGTTGCCTTCACGCACGTTCACCCAGTCGGAGGTTTCGGTTTGTGCGGCGTTGCGGGCGCGTGCCTTTTGCTTTTCCATTTCGGCGTTGAACTCCTCTTCGCTCACGGTCATGCCGTTTTCCTTGAGAATGAGCTCGGTGAGGTCGAATGGGAATCCGTAGGTGTCGTAGAGGGTGAACGCCTGCACACCTTGAATTTGAGTCTTGCCTTCCTTCTTGGCTTCGGCAATGATGCCTTCCATCATCTTGATACCGGTGGCAAGGGTGCGGAGGAACGAATCTTCCTCTTCCTTGATCACATGCTTAATGAGGTCGGCTTGAGCAGGAAGTTCTGGATAAGCCTCGCCCATCGATTCGATGAGGGTGTCAACCAAGCGATACATGAATGCCTCCTTCAGGTCGAGGAAGGTGAAGCCGTAGCGCACGGCACGACGCAAGATGCGGCGAATCACATAACCAGCCTTGGCGTTGCTTGGGAGCTGACCGTCGGCTATAGAGAATGCGATGGCGCGCACGTGGTCGGCAATCACACGCATTGCCACGTCCTTTTCCTCCGAATCGCCATACTTCACGCCTGCAATGTCGCCGATGGTGCGAATCATAGGTTGGAACACGTCGGTGTCGTAGTTGCTCTTGGTGCCTTGCATCACCATGCAGAGGCGTTCGAAGCCCATACCGGTATCAATCACCTTTGCAGGGAGTGGGTGGAGTGAGCCGTCGGCGTGACGCTCAAATTGCATGAACACGAGGTTCCAAATCTCAATCACAAGTGGATTGTCTTTGTTCACGAGTTCAGCACCTGGCACTTTTGCCTTTTCTGCCTCATCGCGAAGGTCGATGTGGATTTCGCTACATGGGCCACATGGACCGGTATCGCCCATTTCCCAAAAGTTGTCGTGCTTGTTGCCGTTGATGATATGGTCTTTAGGAAGATGCGCTTCCCAATAACTTGCTGCTTCGTTGTCGCGTTCGAGTCCATCAGCCTCGCTGCCCTCAAACACGGTGGCATAGAGGTTTTTAGGATCGATTTTCAACACATCCACCAAAAATTCCCACGCCCAGTCGATGGCTTCGTGCTTGAAATAGTCGCCAAACGACCAGTTGCCAAGCATCTCAAACATGGTGTGGTGGTAGGTGTCGTGGCCCACTTCCTCCAAGTCGTTGTGCTTACCGCTCACGCGAAGGCACTTCTGACTATCGGTGGCTCTGCGCCACTGTGGCACCTTGTTGCCCAAAATAATATCCTTGAACTGGTTCATGCCGGCATTGGTGAACATCAATGTCGGGTCGTCCTTCACCACCATTGGAGCCGATGGCACAATCTGGTGACCTTTGCCCTCAAAGAAGGTTTTGAACGATTCTCTAATTTCTTTTGCTGTCAACATATAGTATTCTGTATAATATATTTTTTCTGAGGATTGTTGGGCAGTACGAAACTAATTTCATAACTTTACACCCTAATTTAATTTGCAAAGTTACAGCGAAATTGCAATTTATGCAAATGACATAGATTAAATCTAAACGAGTTTTCAGTATGGACGAATTGAACAAACGATTTTACCGCATCGGCGACGTGGCCGACATCCTTGGCATTCCAGCATCCACCCTGCGATTCTGGGAAAAGGAATTTACTATCATCAAGCCAGTTCGTAACGCGAAAAACACTCGCCTTTACACCCCTAAAGACATCGAGACCATCAAGATGATACACTATCTGGTGAAGGAAAAAGGACTGAAACTCGACGCTGCGCAAGCCATGATCCGGCGCAACCGCGACGGCGTGTCGAAACGCTTCGAAGTAATCGACCGCCTAAAATCCATCAAATCCCAACTCATCCACCTAAAAAAAGCCCTCGAAGAAGTCAAAGATTAGAAATTAGAAATTAGAGATTAGAAGTTAGATTTTCATAACTCTCTGAAATTTCCCTTTTTGTGATGGAGTGGCTCGTAATTTGTAATCAAGAAACTATTAAACGTAAACGAAGGAAATGATATACAAGTTGTCCCTGTGATAATTTAGTAATGATTGAAAAAATCCCATAGGGATTTGATGTGCGTAGGCAGGTATGCAGCGAAGGTTATGCGAAATGAGCGAAGCGAAATGGAGCATAGCCGAAGCGAAATGCCTGCAAATGTCGCATAACAAATATGCATCCCAGCGGGATGCGATTTCGCCATTATACGGCAATTTGATGTTGTCGCATTCCGCTGGAATGCAACATCCTGATATATCTATTGCAGGCATTTCGAAAAGATTCCATTTCGCTTCGCTCCATTACATCTTTTCTGCATACCTGCCTACACACATCAAATTCCTAACGGAATTTCTTCGCATCTTTTTCGGGACAACATGTATATCATTTCCTAAACGGAAATATCAATGTGCCGTTTGGCGATGAAAATAGGAGGTGTAATGAACGAGATTACAGGTTGGTGTTGTGCAAGTGGAACCACTCTTTTGCTTTTTCAGCCGACATATTGCTCTTTGCGTCGGTCTCACGGACAGAGTCGCGTTCTTCTTTTGGAATATAAGCCACTATTAATTTGCTTTCCAACGCCGTTTCCTCATTGTAAACCCTCACATTAGAGTCTTGAATGTTCCATTCCGTTACCACTTCACGCATAGCATCGCGAAATGCGTCTTGCAGCCCCACAAGCCAGTCAAGCTGATGACCATGCACAATCAAACAAATAAGATAACTTTGGGGGTCGATAGAAAGTTCCCTAAGACGAAAAGGAAGACGGTTGAATGCCTCATCGCCATGTTGCTTGTTTTTGATTTCGTTGAAAAGACGCAATGAGTCGGCAAACTTGCGTTTGATTTCATCCATAAAAGCACTGCTTGCCACCTCCTTTGGAGCGGAAGCCTTTGCCTCAATGAATGCAACCCTCGGACTGAGAAGAACCACACACTCACACGCCTTCTGTCCTGTGGAGTTGACGACAAGAGGGTCTGCCTCTATACAGAACACATCGGAGTCTGCAAAAGAGAATTTCATGAACGACTCGTAAAATTCCATAACTTACAAGCTGATTTCGTCCTTATAGAGGTTGATTGACTCGTCGATAATAGGATTTTGTGGCATTTGGTGCTGAAGGTTGCCCACCACACACTCTCCATTTTCAAACGAGAGAACAGGTATAGAGCAATCGGCACGGTGAGCCATAATATAAAGTCGCTTGATGACGAAGTAAGAGTGCGACGCAATAAAGAACTGCACCCCTGCTTGTGCCAGTAATTGTATGGTATCGAGCAAGCGAGTAATAAGCGACGGATGGAGGTTTGCCTCTATCTCATCGATAATGATGATTGATTTGTCGTCAAGGTAATGATTCCCCAAAAGGAGGTCAAGAATCGATAATTTCTTCACCCCCTCTGAGGTCATTGAAATTTCATACACCTTACGACTATTATCACGGAATTGCCATTCTTTTTTATCGTCGTCAAATTCCAAACGGCCATGCACCATATCGCCCACCATTTGTCGGGCATCGGAAAACGATTTAAAGTTTTTGCCCTTTTGAGTGCGGCTCAATGCACGAGCAAGGTCGCTGTAAGGTTCCTCAAAGCCAAAACGATTGTCATCCTTGGCCTCAAGAATAATATCCTTAATCGATAATATCTCCTTCGCCGGAATAAATATGCTATTCGACAGGCGAGGCGCAAATGTGTTTTTGTCGATATTCGCCTGTTTTGTGGTAGATGGTCCAAAAGAATAAGCAAACACCTCATTGGCATCAGAAACCATTGAGAAATTCAAGCTACTCTCGCCTTTGCGAACGATACTCCCCAGCTCAGTAGCTTGAAATGTCCAATATAGTTTGTCTGACAAGATTTCCCTGTCGGTTCGGTTCTCCTTGCCACGCTTGTAGGTTTCCACAGTTTTGAGTGCAGAAAAGAGAGCCTTTAGGATAAACGTTTTGCCCGACTGATTTGGTCCGATGACAAGGTTGATGCCACCCAGGTTATCAGCCTGAACACGTTTTATCGCTCCAAGGTTTGATATGTCGATTGTTTTTATCATGAGATGAACAAAAAATAAACAGAATAACCCAGCTCTCTAATTTCTGAAAACCATAAACCTACAGCCCACAATTTTCAAGTAGGCAACTCCTATATGCCAGGGGGATTAGAAGGGGAGGTCGTCGGCGTTAGAGGGTTCGTTCATGAAGTCAGGGGCAGGGGCTGCTGGTGCGGCGGGAGCTGCTGCTGGCTGTACGGGGGCGCCACCTACTGCTGGAGCGGCGGTTGGTGCGCCAGCGTAAACTGGAGCCTGTGCGTCGGCTGGTTCTGCCTTCCAACCGCGAATGCTGGTGTACCAGCGGCCGTTATACTCGCGGCTTTCGATGTCGAAACTCAACTTCACCATCTGGCCTTCCTGAAGGTCGTATTGGGTGGCACGGTCGCCGAAGAAGTCGAAGTGCACCTTCTTTGGGAAGTTTTCTTGAGTTTCAAGCACATATTCTTGCTTCGACCAGTTGTTACCTGCCTTGGAAACGCCAGTTTGCAGAGGCAATTTCAGTATGATTTTACCAATAATTTCCATTAAAATCTGATTTTATAGTGTTGTTCAATAATGTTTTTTCAAAACACAAAGTTACACATATAAATTCATTCAAGCACCATTTGCGACTGAATTTATTTTCAAAATATTCCTCACCTCCCACAGAAAAAGAGCCACCTTGAAATCACATCAAAGTAGCCCTTCGAGAAGCTGATGTATATCTTTTAGCCTCTACTAACTAAACTTTCAAATTATTCCATTTCTTTAATTGCATTCAGGAAGTATGCCTCACTCTTAATCATGTTGCGAGCCTGGAGCACCATGGTCTTGGTCTCACTAAGGATGTTAAGAAACAGTGCGCTTGCACGAGAACTTGATGTGGAATCGTTGCGCACACGCTTAATGTGATTCTTAATAATTTCGGCTATGGTGTCGAACAAATCGTCGCGTTTAACCATCACATCATCGAGTTGGCTGAAATCCTTCTTAGCCAGCATTTCGGAGATTTGGCGGAAGATTTCGTCCACCTTATCGTTGATCAACTTCAGGTCTTGAATCTGCTCGGCTGATAAGCCACGGTGATTATTGTTGATGTGGTCGTATGCTGGGCGAGTGCTGTGGAGCAGTGCCTTCGACACTTCCGACACATAGTCCACAATCTGCACATAATAGTGCGCCGTTTCGATGTGTTGCTCTTGGAGTTTTTTCACTGTAGAGCAAATCTCGTATTTGCGCTTATTGGCTTCCTCATACATTTTCTCACTCATTGCCACAGTGTCTTTCAGACCCTTGCGGTTTTCGGTGAACAGCGATACCAACATTCGATTGTAGATATTTGAAGTTTGGTTCATCACATCCACCACCATTTGGGTGCAGTTGTAAAGCACATCTTCAGGAGCATCGCCATCATCGATGAGGTGTTCTTCTTCGGTTTCGGTTGCGTCGGCGCTCTTAATCACGAAGCGCTTCAGCAAAATGTAGGCGGCGATAAGAACCAGTGCGGCAAGTGCATAGCCACCGCCAAACATCAGCAGCGAGGTGATGATGAACGACATGCCGAATGCCACGAATGCGGTGACGAACCAGCCCATAATCACTACCATCACACCAGAGATACGGTAAACGGCACTGTCTCTGCCCCAAACTCTATCAGCCAACGATGAACCCATCGAAACCATAAACACTACATAGGTGGTAGAGAGTGGCAACTTCAACGAAGTACCGATACAAATCAGAATTGAGGCGGCTGCGAGGTTGACCACGGCGCGAATACGGTCGTAGATGATGTCGCCTTTCTCATCGCTGCTCAATGGTTGGAAGCGAGTGTTGATATATTTCACCCAACTTGCAGGAAGCACGCGGTTGTACCATTCGTTGAGTTTCACAGAGTAGCGAACCAGTGCTCTTGAGAATGGGGTGGAATTGAAGCGCTCGTCTTCTTCCTGCTGTGATGCAAGGGTAAGTTCGGTTTGCGACACCTTCTTGGCATCTTTTGAGAAAAACAGGGTAAGCGCCATCACCACACCAGCGATTGCCAGAAATTCGATGTTCACCATCTTTGGATCGTTGAGCCCACCCATCATCATTGATGAGCCACCGTCTTGTGCCAAGGTGTAAGCGTCTAAACCAGCCAAAGGCACACCCACGAAGTTCACCAAGTCGTTGCCGGCGAAAGCGAGTGCCAAGGCGAATGTACCGCTAAGGATGGTAATCTTCAGAATGTTCACTCCAAGCTTCTGGAGAATGAAGAACAGGAGCGAAGATGTAAGCCATACGCCGCCGAGCACCATGAGCAAGTTGTCGGAAATAAATCCGGAAATCTCTTCGGTAATCAGTCCAGAGCTCTTCAAGCCCTTGAACATGGCGAAGTAGATAATGCCAACAATGGCGACACCGCACCACACTGCGCCAAATCTGCCAAACTGCTTAGCATAGCGGAAAGTGAACAGAATGCGCGAGAAGTACATCACTACCGAACCGACGATAAACGACAGAACTACCGAAACGAGAATGGCTGAAATCATGCCTAATGCCTTGCCACCGTTTACAAATTCGCCGATTCCGGCATCGAGGTCGCCACCGTAAATCTTAAACATAGTCACTGCCATCGACGCACCCAGGAGCTCGAAAATCATCGACACGGTGGTAGATGTTGGCAACCCAAGTTTGTTGAAGCCGTCGAGCAGTATCACATCGGTGAGCATTACGCCCACATAGAGGAACATAATCTCGGAGAATGTGAACATTTCGGGGTGGAACACGCCATTACGTGCCACCTCCATCATTCCGTGAGAGGTGAGGACACCAACCAAGATGCCCACAGCAGCCACGCTGATAATAGTCTTGTAAGATGCGATTTTTGATCCAAGTGATGAATTCAAAAAGTTGATTGCATCATTCGAAACTCCCACTATCAAATCGACAATCGCGAGGATAGCAAGAATTACTACAATTACAGTGAATACTGGACTCATAAATTTATTCTTTTAAAAAATTAATACTTTCTTTGTCGTTTAGCCCAAATCGGTCGTTAGGGTTCGCTTTATCTGTTTCTTTTTGGTCGAAAAAAGGGTGTAACTATGGCTATTAAGGGATTATTCGCCCTTAACAGATGAGATATAACTTCTTAATGATTAACTATTTACTTTGCTAACGAGAATTCAAATTCCAAGCCACCGCTTTCACGATTGCGAACTGTGATATCGCCCTGGTGGAAGCTTACGGCATTCTTCACAATCGCCAGTCCTAATCCGGTGCCACCCATAGTGCGGCTGCGGCCGGCGTCGATTCTGTAGAATCGCTCAAACAAGCGTGGCAGATGCTCTGGCGCTACCCCTACTCCATTGTCGCTGAAGGTGAACACATAGTAGTCGGGGGTTGATTCTTTCAACTTCACGGTCACATCACGGCCACCGCTGTAGTTGAACGAATTGACCATCAAGTTGCGGAAGATGGATTCCACGAGCGATTCGTTGCCATGGATTTTCACATTCTCTGGCACATCGATGTGAATGCGAAGTTGCTTTTCAGGAGGGAACACCTTCATTTCGTCGGCCACCTTGTGGATAATGTCGGTCACATTCACCTCGCTGCTCTCAATTTTCTCTGGAGCATCGGAAATGCGGGTAATCACCGAAAGGTCGGCAAGCAGAGCCGAAAGGCGTTTCACATTGTCGTAGGCAGTGCTCAGCAGTTGCTTCTGGGTGTCGAGCGGCAGTGCTTCGCCATTGTTTTCGAGTGTTTCCAGACACGCCTGAATCACATGCACAGGAGTTTTGATTTCGTGGTTGATATTGTTGGTGAGTTGGTGTTTGATACGGTTCTTTTCGCCCTGCTCAAACAACACGTCGCGCATATTTTGGTCGCGCTGCTCTGAAGTCACTTTCAAGTTTTTGTACAGATTCACCACATGGGCTGAGATTTCGCCAAGTTCATCGTTGGGAAACTGCTTGGTGTCGTAGTCGTCGATGTCGTCGTATTCAGCAGCCTCCACGAATTTACGCAGATTCTTCACACTTCGGCTCACCCTGTAGGCTGTGAACCATGCCAGCACCGTCATCAGCAGTGCAATAAAGATAATCAGATTGCTATTCACAGGGTCAGCCTTGAGGGTATCGACCAATGTGTGGTTGTAAGGCAATGCCGTGCGCACCACCAAGCCGTCGCCACGAGTGGCTGAGTAGAAATATTGGCGTGAATCGGTCGAGGAGATGCGGCGGCGCTGGAAGCCGTGCCCATTGGCGATAGCCTCTTTCACCTCTTTGCGGTTGAGGTGGTTTTCTTTCACATTACGAGAATTGGTATCGAAAATCACGCTGCCCGAAAGGGTGATGACCGACACACGCGTAGAATCGCCTATGCCAATCTCTTTCAGCACTTTAGGACTGAGTTTCTTGCCTTCGCTAATGCAGTCGAGAATACGCATATTTTCCATTTGCAGGCGGCTGTCCAGCACCTCGGTCTTGAAATCCACCTCGCGGGAATACTGCAAAGCGAAAAACACCAGCGTCAACGACCATGTGAAAAACATGATCAGCAAGAAAATGCGCGTGTGCACACTAATCTTTGGTTTTGAAGCCATAACCAAATCCTTGTTTGGTGAAAATTCTGTTTCCATATCTGCCTATTTTTTTGCGCAATCGCGCAACATTCACATCTACTGTGCGATCTACCACGCACACATCTGCGCTCCACACTCTGTTGAGGATTTCTGAACGCGAGAACGCTGTGTCGGGGTTTTTGAGAAAGAATGCCAGCAAGTCGAACTCGGTGGTGGTGAGCGTGACGGGCTCATCGTCCACGAAGCATTCTTTTTGCGGTGTGCGGAGTGTGAGCGTCTGGAATTTGAGCACTTCCTTCTCGTTGGAGTAGCGTCCGCTACGGTGAAGCACGCTCTTCACTCTTGCCACCAGTTCACGCATTGAAAAAGGTTTGCGAATGTAGTCGTCGGCGCCATTGTTGAATCCTTCCAGCAGGTCCTCCTCCGAGTCCTTCGCTGTGCAGAAAATGATAGGAATCGCATTCAATTCCTCGCGACCGCGAATCACTTTCGCAAGGTCGAAGCCCGACATGTGTTCCATCATCACATCAAGAAGAAACAGGTCGTAGCGTTCGAGGCGCTTGGCGAGTGCTTCTTCAGCAGAGAATGCTGTATCGACGCTGAATCCCTCAAGTTCGAGGTTCACCTTCAACACGTAGCAGATTGACTGCTCATCGTCAACTATCAGTATTTTTGGAACATCAGTCATTGTGCTTCTTTTTTCTTTGCAATGCAAAATTATAATAAATGATAGACGTGAATATTACAAAGATGTTACAATTCGTGCCACAGTGCCTCAACAGGCAAATTGTAACATCTTTGTAATATTTTTATAGGTCAGTATTGGGCATAAATAAATGGGGTTACATCCGATGTGGCAAACTGGAGCACCAGTTGCACCACTATCACAAACACTACCAATTTCACCATCCAGAAGCTCTCCACAAACCAGTTTTTCACTGCCGCATAGATGCTGCACGGCACAAAATGAGCCACCAGCAAAAGCACAAGCATGATGCACCACACATAGCGCACACTCACAAACGGTGGCAGATATGCGAGGTCGAAATTGGTGAAAATTCCACCGATGATGGTGGTGGCTTCAGCAACCGACTCGGCACGGAAGAAAACGAATGCGAGCATCACGGTGGTGAATGTCAGCAAACCAGAAAGCAGTTTCACTGCCCAGTTGTCGGGGATTCGCTTGAGCCACGGCATACACATTTTGTGAACCACCAGCGCCACGCCATGAATCGCGCCCCATATCACATAGGTGAAGCCGGCTCCGTGCCAAAGGCCGCCTATCAGCATGGTGAGAAACAGGTTCACATATTGGCGAATCTTGCCTTTGCGGTTGCCACCAAGCGGAATATACACATAGTCGCGAAGCCAAAACGAGAGCGAAATGTGCCATCGGCGCCAAAATTCGGTGATGTTGAGCGAGCGGAATGGGTGGTCGAAGTTCACGCCGAGGTCAAATCCCATAATGGCACCCAAACCAATCGCCATATCGCTATAGCCAGAGAAGTCGGCATAGAGTTGCACGGTGAAGCCAATCCCCGCCATGAGCAGTTCAAAGCCGCTGTAGCCTTGAAGCGTTTCGGGGCTACCGAAAATAATAGACGAGTATTGCGCCAGATAGTCGGCTATCACGGCTTTCTTCACCACGCCCACCATCACCAGCCAAAAGCCGCCGTAGATTTCGGCTTTGGTCACGTCGGTGGTGCGTTCAAGCTGTGGCATGAAGTCTTTGGCTCGCACCACAGGACCAGCCACCAGGCATGGGAAGAACGAGAGATAGAACAAATACTGAAGATAACTCTCCACAGGCGGCATCTTGCCCTTATACACATCCACCACATAACTGATGGTGCGGAAGGTGTAGAACGATATGCCTATCGGGGCAATAATCGTCAACGGGTGGAAATTGCCGCCCACTATCTCGTGCCACGACAGCATGAAGAAGTTGGTGTATTTAAACACCATCAGTATGCCCACCGAGCACAGCAGCGATGCGCACAGCATCAACTGGCGCGCCCTCTTCGCTTCAGTTCGGGAGATGCGGAGTGCCAAATGCCAATCGATAACCGAGGTGGCCACCATCAGCAAGAATATCCACCCACACGACTTGAATGCGAAAAACAGGCTGAACGCCACCACAAAGAGCATCATCTGCGTCTTGCGATGACGAATGTACGCAAAAATGGGCAGAAACGCCAAAAACATCAGCCAAAACGCTCCGCTCGAAAACACCAGCGGCACCGATGGGTCGGGGGTGAAAAACGATGCGATATTCTGTAGCGCAACCGAGAGGTTGCCCGATATGAGTTGCAATGTTGTCATAGCGTTTCGGTGTTAGGGCTTGGCGCTTCGGGTTGTGGTTCCACAGGCTCTGCCACAGGTTGGACGGTGGGCTTTGGAGCTGGCTCTGCTTTCGGCTTAGCCTTCACTTCGTTATCGGTCATACTGAATGTTTCGGTATGGCAATACGCACGCGCTTTCTGAGGAAGATTGAGCACGATGGGATTGTTGCTTTCCTCCACTATCCACTTGCAGATACGGTCGGCCCACTTCGCCGCCGATGCCGGTGTGGGGTGCGCACCGTCTTTGGCTCGCTCGTAGTGCTGGTCGGGGGTATAGCTGAGGTAAAAATTGCCTTTTGGCACCACGCTTTGAATCATCTTGTTGATACCAGTGTCTTTCTTCCAGTTGGGCGGTCCAATCCACACATACGGAATGTCGGCAAACTCTGCCACTATCTGCTTCACATATTTGGTGCGACGCGCGATAATATCGTTGACAAACAGTTCGTTGCCACCGAGGCTGATGATGATGTAGTCGGGGCGATACTTTTGAATACATTCCTTCACTCTGCCACTTGTGGCCCACACTTCGGTAGATGAGCCGTACCAAATCACGGTGTTCATCTGATGCTCATTTTCTTCGGCATACGCCGCTATGCGTGGGCTAAGTCGCTCAAGCATGGAGTCGCCTATGAACAGAATATTTTTCTTGGTGGTGTCGAGTGGGGCTCGCTCCACGGTGGCAATGGCTTTGCCCGAAACCGAATCGGTGGTCACCACATCGGCAAGCTCAAGCTCATCGTCGGGTGTCGAGAGCAAATCGGATGCGAAAGTCGCGGTATTGATGCCCGACGCTTCCTCTATGTCGTCTTTAAAAAACGACAATCCCGCAAATAGCATAAAAGCCACAAGAAGAAGTGCAAAAAAACTAAAATATGTACGTTTCATTCAATGGAAATGGTTTTTTGGTGGAAGAAAAGGTTTATGTTCCAAAAAGCTGAAAGAGGCTGCGTCAAATTTGCGGTTCCAAATGCTTTTGAAAATTTTGACACAGCCTCTAATATATGTCACATGAGGCAAAGCCTCGTGTTATTTCAGAAGTTTCACGCCAATGCCTGGACGGTCGGCAGGCACGGTCACCTGACCGTTCACAATCTTGATGCCGTCGAATCGGTCGTTGGCGATGAGCCAGTTGCCATCAAGGTCAGCCCAGTCGCAGAGTGGCGAAAGTTGAGCCGCTGCGGTCACGGCGCATGAAGTTTCGGTCATACAGCCAACCATAATCTTCATGTCGAGTGCGCGCGCCAATGTCACCATCTTGTAGGCTTCGTTCATACCGGTGCTCTTCATCAACTTGATGTTGATACCTGAATACACACCGTGGAAGCGGCGAATGTCGGGCAGGCGTTGGAATGCCTCATCTGCCACGATAGGCAGTGGAGAGCGCTCGGTGAGCCATGCGGTGTCGTCGAGTGGCTTTTCCTTTTCCAGTGGTTGCTCCACAAACAAGCAATCCTTGTCGGCAAGCCATTCAGCCATTTCAAGAGCCTCTTCCTTGGTTTTCCAACCCTGATTGGCATCCACATAGAGTTTGATGTCGGGGCGAATGCTGCGCACCAGTTCATAAAGGTGCTTGTCTTTTTCTATGCCGCCCAAACCCATTTTCACCTTAATCAACTTGAAGTCGTAGGTTTCGGTTATTTTCTGGCGAACCACCTCATCGGTGTCGATACCGATGGTGCAAGTGGTGAGAGGTGCCTTTTCTGGATTCAAACCCCAGATTTTGTACCAAGGCTGTCCCATGAGCTTACCGAGAAGGTCGTGCAAGGCAATGTCGACACCAGCCTTTGCGGCACGGTTGTTGGGTGCCACGCTTTCCACATACGCCAAGATGTCTTCTTTGCGGAATGGGTCAGTGAACTGCTCCAGATTGAGGCTGCCGAGGAATTTGCACACGCTTTCCACGCTTTCGCCGAGGTATGGAGGCATAGAGCATTCGCCATAGCCCACCACGCCGTCGTATTCCAGTTCCACCTGCACATCAGGTGTGGTGGTGCGACTGTATTTAGCAAGATTGAAGGCGTGCTTCAACTTCAATTCGTAAGGGAAGAATTTCAGTTTCAGTCGTCCGCTTCGTTTGATTTGTGCAGGAGCGTCGTTCTTACCAAAGAGCGAGATTGGAGATGCAGCAGCAGCAATTCCAAGACCTGCGCCCAAAATGAATTTTCTACGGTCAATTGACATATCAATGTAGTTTTATTGATTTATGGTTTCGGTTGATTTTCTCTCTATTTGATGTTAAAAGTACCAAGGGTGATTGCGCACATAGGTGATGTAGGGTGTGCCAATCTCGCCTGCGATTCTACTTGCTGAAAGTGGCGAGTAGAGGTAGGTTGGGTCCTTGGGGTCGAGGCTGTTGATTTTCACCTGACCGGAGCAGTGGATATACTTGCCGTCTTGCATGTAGATGCCCACGTGGGTCACACGGCCCGACTTGGTGCCGAAGAACAGCAAGTCGCCGAACTGGCATTTCTGCCATTCCGATCCTTTTATCTTCAAGCCGTAGAGTGCTTGCTGTGATGCGTCGCGCGCCAAAATCACACCGCTGCTGAAATAACTCACTTTCACCAGTCCGGAGCAGTCAGTGAGTTTGGTTGATGTGCCGCCCCACAGGTAGCCTGAGCCCAACATGCGGTGAGCGGTTTTCAACACGAGGTTGAGGTCGAGGTCTCTTTTCGTCCATTCCTGAAATTCGTCAACTTCGCTTTTTGGCAACCAGCCAAGGCGACCGTCGGGGGTGACGAGTTGAATCCATTCGCCGTTCTCTGCCTTGTATTCGAGAATGTTGCCCATCACGAGGTCGGTAACGGTTTCGTCGCCAGCAGGCTCAGTCACGAGGCGTGTGCAGTAGGTGTTCACGATGTAGCGCTTAGCCGCACGCCAGTCTTTCATCTGCGCCTCAGTTTTACAGAAGAGCGAAGATTCTGGCACATACGAGATATAGTTGTCGGGCGTTTGCACGCGATACCAGTCGGAAGTGCAGTCGAGCACTCTCACAGGCTGTCCCATGATGCCTTGAGTGGCCATTTCGCCAGCGTGCTTGCCTTCGCAGCGCATACTTGCCACCGAGAGTTTCACCAAAGCCCACTTCTTGCCTTCGGGCACGGCATTGTAAAGCACATTCACCTTGTTTTGCACATTGGTGAAACCGTTGTCGGCAAGTTCTTTGCTGATGGCATCTTTCTGCTCTTGAAATCCTACGGTGCCGGTCACAGTCACCTGCTTGCCAGCGGTGGTGGATTTCACATCAAAGATGGCTGTACGCTTATCGGGAGCGATACGGCTCTTGAGTTTGCTCAATACGCCGGCAGCATCTGCCGCCATGGCGCTGACGCTGATGGCCGACATCAGCACAACGCTTAAAATCTGGAAAACCTTTTTCATATATGATTGCTAATTTTTTGTTTGCTAATTAAAATAATTGCCGAACCGCATTATTTGACTGGCTCTATGCTGTTGAGTTTAAACGATGAATTCCACTTGTCGTAGTAGAGGTTGCCGTTTTTCCATTCCACCTCGCCCATTTGGAAATCCACGGTCTCGCTGCGAATGTACTTCTTTTCTGGGCTCAACTTATCGCCCACACCCTCGTTTGATGCCATACGGTAGATGTCGATGCCAGTGGCATAATAGTCGCGCATCTGCTCGCTGCGCTCGGTGGTGCGGCCAAACGACGCATCGGTTGGCACCCAGCCCACGCCCTCGAAGTAGGTTTCACCCCAGTCGTGGAAGTTCACTTCGCCTGGGTGGAGCATATAGCCGCTTTCCCAACGTGCAGGAATACCAGCGGCACGGCACAGGGTGATATAGAGCAAGCCCACCTGACCGCAGTCGCCATGCTTGTTTTCCAGCACATATTCAGGAATGTTCTTGATGGTGCTGTATTCACGCGCGCCTGCCCATGGAAAGCGTGATGCAATCCAATGGTAGATGTGGCTGGCGGCAAGCACAGGATTTTCTTCGGGAGTGCCCACTATCTGCTCTGCCAACTCACGCATAGCATCGGTAATCACGATGTGGGGATATTCGCTGCTGGTGTATTTCACATATTCGGGAGTGTTTTTGTAAGGCTCCACCATCGCCAAGAGGTCTTGCTGCGCAATGTGGCGTTCGCCCACATCGTAACTGAATGTGTATTCAAAGTGGGTGGGTTTACCCTTCTCTGCCACAGCCTCCATATACACGGTGTGGTGCTTGCTGCCCTCGCTCCAAGTGACGGGGCGATTGCTGCTTTCGAGCTTGATATTCTTTTGACGCAAATTCTCGTAAGGGATAGGCATCCACACACGCAGCGTTTCGCCAGCGGGAATGGCATCGGCATCCACTTCGAGCGTGAAGGTCACATTCACATGGTGCCAGTCGCGCACGCCGTTGGCATCGGGCACGGTGCGCATGGCGCGCACCACATACTTGCGCAGCTTCTCGCTGCCCTCGGTGTTGTCGGCTTGATTGACTTCGGCAAATTCCTCGCCCAGAAGCCAGAGGTTGCGCACAGCCTTGCGGAACCACAGTTCTTTGCCGTCGATATTCATCACCTCGATGGCTTTCACCTTTTTCCAGTTGTTGATTTGCTCATCGGTGGCATCGGGCATCTTCTCACGAATCTGCTTCACGCCATCTTCGGGCAAAAGGGTGAAATCTTTGCGAATGCGCCCCATAATCTGGTTGAGCGAGTCGATGGTCACAGCATTTGCTTTACGCACTTTTGATGGCAACTTGCTCATCAGTTGCGAGGCTTGGGTAAATTCGCCCTTGTTCATCAGTTGGTCAACACTGGCGCGCCAATTTGTGGCATCGGTGGCCGCTTGCGCGCTCATCAATCCTGCAAACGCAACGAAGGCGATTATAGTTTTCTTCAACATTGTAACTTTAGGTTTGTTTTTGTATTCAAAAAATTAATTCAACCCCAAATTTAATCATTTTCCCCGAAATATCACCAACTTCCACCCCCACAATCTTCCCCAAAATCAAATTTTTCCGGAAGTTTTCAGGACATCACTTAGTCAAAGCCACTTGCCAAATGTTAAATCTTTGCACTCACACAAACTTTTTGCCGTAATTATTTTACGGAATAGTGAAAATATCCTATTTTTGTAGCAAATATAAGTAACAACCAAAAGCCCTATAACTATGCTGACAAAATTTGCCGTAAAAAACTACCGCGGATTCAATGACAGAATTGAGTGGAACTTATCAAATCCGAGCAACTATTCTTTCAATAGCAACGCCGTGAAAAACGGTGCAGTGAAAAATGGTATCATCTATGGTCCTAACGGTTCTGGTAAATCAAATTTTGGATTAGCGATTTTCGACATTGCCAACCATCTTTCACACAAATGGAAGAAGCCGGATTACTATCTGAACTACGCTTGCGCTATTAGGTATGAACAACCTGTAGAGTTTGAATATACTTTCAACTTTAAAGGCTGCATCGTAAACTACAACTACAGCAAAGTGGCATCCGAACTAAAGGGCTTGATCATTACGGAATTGCTGAATATCGACGGAAATGAGGTGTTACGAAAAGACGGCGACTCGCTGTTCGTGGCTCCGGAATTTGGGTTGACCGATGCTGCTATCAGCAATTTAAAGGACAGCGCAAACAATATCTCCATCGTGAATTATTTGCTTAGCGCAGTGCCACTTGCCAAAGACCACCCGCTGATCTCTCTCAGAGATTTTGTGGAAAATATGCTTTTCTTCAGAAGTTTGGATAACCGTGAGTTTATCGGGCTGAAAGAGGGAGGCAGCAACATAGAGGAATATATCATTAAAAATAACTTGGCCGACGACTTTTCCGCATACCTCAAAGAAGTCAGTGGTCAGCACTATACGTTTGCCCCAATTTCACAAGGCGAAAATATGCTCTATTGCATTATGGGCAAAGTGAAAATTCCTTTTCAAATGGTGGCATCGACAGGCACTAAAAACCTGGAGCTACAATACTACTGGCTGAAAGAGATGGGAAATGCATCGTTTGTTTTCATCGATGAATTTGACGCTTTTTATCACCACGAGCTCTCCTATAAGATTTCAAAACGATTGTTTAAAAGCGACAGCCAACTCTTCGTGACCACGCACGACACTTTTTTGCTAAGCAATGATTTACTTCGCCCCGACTGCTTCTTTATATTGAACGACAATCAGATTCGCGCCATTTGCGACTTAACAGACAAGGAATTGCGATTCGGTCACAATTTGGAGAAACTGTATAGAGGAGGGACATTCAACCTATGATACTCTTTGTGTTTGAAGGCAGCAACCGTGAGCCTTACGTTTACAAGACCATCGAACGGCTCTATTTCCCGAAAAAGAACGACAATATCATTTGCTCGTTCGGGAACAACATTTATGACCTTTACAGCGAAATGATGAAGTATGGCGGTGATGGCGACATTGTGTCAATCATGAGAGAGCGGCTTTCTGAGAGCGGAGACTCCACCTTGCACAACATCAGAAGCACCGACATTTCTGAAGTGTATCTTTTCTTTGACTACGACTTCCAAAACTCACAATTTTCGCTTGAGGAAATCAATCAGCGAGTAGATGTGATGTTGAAAATGTTTGATGACGAAACAGGCAATGGCAAACTTTACATCAATTATCCGATGGTTGAATCCATCCGATACACAAAGGAACTGCCTGATGAAGAATATCGGCATTACACCGTGAGTCGTGCCCAATGCCACGATTTCAAACGCCTTGCCCGTGAATTTTCTTTTTATGACAGTTTCGACCATATTCTTTTCAAAGAAGGAGAGAAACCCACAAAAGACAAATATTTGAAAATCAAGGATAATTGGAAATTCTTGATAGAAATGAATGTGCGCAAAGCCAACCTGCTCGTGTCGGAGCTATACGCTTTGCCAAAAAGCAAATCCACAATTAGCCAACAGGCGATATTCGATGGTCAACAGCGCCTATACGCCACCAAAAATGAAAGCATCGCCGTTTTAAACTCTTTTCCAATATTCGTCTACGACTATTTCAACGTCAATCTTATCCTCAAGTCATAAACACAAAAAAGGCAGAGGGTGCTTGGTTTTGCACGCTCTGCCTTTGTATGGTGATTTGAACGTCGGTTTACTTCAGGGTGTGGAATGAGCTGCCATCGAAGCAGTGGGTGCACACTTTGCACTTGGGCAAGCCGATGGCCTTCACTATGGTTTCCACTGTGGAGAACTTTAACGATGAGAGTTTTAGGCGACGTGCTATCTCGTCGACCATACGCTGATATTCGGGGCTGCCTGTGATGGCGTAGGCCTCAACATTCTTGTTCATGTCGCCCTCAAAATCTTGGATAATGCGGCGAGTGATGAGTTCAAGTTCGCTTTTCGACGCTGAGAAGTTTACAAATGGGCAAGCGTAGATAAGCGGCGGACAGGCGATGCGCATGTGCACCTCTTTTGCGCCCTCATTGATGAGTTCGGCAGCGGTATCGCGAAGCTGTGTGCCACGCACGATAGAGTCGTCGCAGAAGCACCAGCGCTTACCTTTCAGCATATCGGTGTTTTGAATGAGTTTCATCTTTGCCACAAGGTTGCGCATAGACTGGTTGCTTGGCATAAACGAGCGAGGCCATGTGGGGGTGTATTTGGCAATGGCACGCATATATGGCACCTTATGACCTTCGGCGTAGCCCACAGCCATACCGATGCCCGAATCGGGAATACCGCACACACAGTCCACTTCCACATCGTCGGTTTCGCCCATGGCACGCCCACATTCGTTGCGCATCTGCTCCACGTTGCGTCCCTCGTAGCATGAGGTGGGGAATCCGTAATAAATCCACATGAATGAGCAAATCTGCATTTCCTCGTTGGGCTTGCGCATCTGTATCATTTCGTCGGCAGTGATGCGGACAATCTCGCCCGGACCCACATAATGAACAGTTTCGAATCCCAAGTTAGGGAAAGCGGTCGATTCAGAAGTCACCGCCATACCGTCGTCGCTCTTGCCCACCACTATTGGGGTGCGGCCCCAGCGGTCGCGGGCGGCGATAATGCCATCTTCGGTGAGCAGCAACATTGAGCACGAGCCTTTGATGGAATTAAACACATTCTCAATGCCTTCCACAAAGTCTTTGCCCTTGATTATAAGCAACGAAACGAGCTCAGTGGGATTGATACGCCCCGACGAGAACTCGCTCAAATGCATATTTTCAGCCAGCAACTGCTGTGCCAATTCTTCCAAATTATTGATTTTCGCTACCGTAACAAGAGCAAAACGTCCCAAATGCGAATGTATGAGCAGCGGTTGTGCATCGGTGTCGCTAATCACGCCAATGCCCGAACGGCCCTTGAACTTGTCAAGCTCATGCTCGAATTTGGTTCTGAAATACGTTTGCTCCAAACTATGGATAGAGCGGAAAAACTCGCCCTCATCGCTGATAGTAACCATACCAGCACGGCGAGTGCCGAGATGTGACTGGTAGTCAGTTCCGTAGAACAGTTCTGCCCTACACTCTCTGTTTTTGAGTTTTGTGCCAAAAAAGCCTCCCATTTCCCTAAATTTAAAGTAGTTTCTAAAAAACTCGATAAAGTTACAACATTTTCCCCAATCCCTCACCAGTTCACCCCCAATTTTTTACGAATGATGCTTCCATTTTTAATGTTTTAATGGGCACCTCGGCAAAAGCCCGCTGTTCCCAATTTCACGCTATAGCGTGAAATTATTTTCCAAAGCAAGGTGAAGATTGTTAGCAAAAACGAAAGGAAGCCGGCCTCCTGTTGGGTGTGGGGAGGCCGGCTTGCTTTATTGGGTGGGGAAATCGCTGTGGATTAGATGAGCGATTCCACGATTTTCTTCACGTCGTTGCCGAGTTTTTCGGCTTCTTCCATAGTGTGAGCTTCGCTGTAGATACGGATGATTGGCTCAGTGTTGCTCTTGCGCAAGTGTGCCCAACCGTCTTTGAAGTCGATTTTCACACCGTCGATAGTGGTGAGTTTTTCGTTAGCGTAGTGCTTTTCCACAGCAGCGAGAATAGCGTCAACGTCCATATCTGGAGTGAGTTGGAGCTTGGTCTTAGCGATTTCGTATTGTGGATAAGTCTTTTTGAGTTCGCTCACCTTCATACCGCTCTTTGCGAGCAATGTGAGGAACAATGCCACGCCCACGAGAGCGTCGCGACCATAGTGAAGCTCTGGATAGATCACTCCGCCATTGCCTTCGCCACCAATCACTGCGCCGATTTCACGCATCAGGGTGGTAGCGTTCACTTCGCCCACTGCCGATGCCTCGTAGCGGCAACCGTGCTTAGCAGCCACATCACGCAATGCGCGAGATGACGAGAGGTTGCTCACTGCTGGACCAGGGGTTTGTGAGAGAATGTAGTCGGCTACGGAAACGAGGGTGTATTCTTCAACGAAGAACTCGCCATTTTCCATAATGATAGCCAAGCGGTCAACGTCGGGGTCAACCACGAAGCCCACATCAGCCTTGCCTTCCTTCATGAACGAACTGATGTCGGTGAGGTTGGCAGGGATTGGTTCTGGAGTGTGACCGAAGTTGCCGGTTGGCTCGCAGAACAATTTTTCCACCTTCTTCACGCCGAGTGCTTCGAGCAATTTTGGAATTGCCACGCCACCGATTGAGTTCACTGCGTCAACAGCCACGGTGAAGTTGGCTTTCTTGATTGCTTCCACATCCACGAGTTTGAGGTCGAGCACGGCTTGAATGTGACGGTCGAGATAATCGGCCTTCGATTCCTTGCCAAGTGCATCAACTTCAGCATAGTCGAAGTCTTCTGCTTCAGCGATGCGAAGCACTTCCTTGCCTTCTGCGTCGGTAAGGAATTCGCCCTTTTCGTTAAGAAGTTTCAAAGCGTTCCATTGCTTTGGATTGTGAGAGGCTGTGATGATGATACCACCGCAAGCATTTTCCCACACCACTGCCAATTCGGTGGTAGGGGTGGTAGCCAGACCGATGTTCACAACATCGAAGCCCATGCCTTCGAGTGTGCCAACCACTACGTTGAGCACCATTTCGCCAGAGAGGCGAGCGTCGCGTCCAACCACGATTTTATTTGACGAGAGTGCGGTGGTGCGACGAATGAAAGTTGCATAAGCACTGGTAAACTTCACAATATCAAGTGGAGAGAGGCCATCGCCTGCGCGTCCGCCGATAGTGCCACGAATACCAGAAATTGATTTAATGAGTGACATAAAGATGTATTAAAAGTTAAGTTAAGTAGTGTATATATAAATAATAGTTGTATGGAGCGGATTTCATTTACGAGGGCATTTTCCCGATATGCCCCCGCATCACCTGTTTCATCAGCGCTTACTTACACCTTGCTGGGGAAGTAGCGCAAGTGGTAGAGGAATGGCGTAACGTAGCTAATCTCATCAGATTTGCCGTACTGCGACTTCACAATCAAGTTCACCTCGCAGTCCACGCCAAGATACTTGAGCGGCATCTGAATGCCTGTGCCCCACTCTATCGACGACTGACGGGTGTAGTCATCGAACTGGAACGAAGTGGTAGCCATGCTCATATCATCGGCATTGCCACCCGATGGAGTCCAGGTTCTGTTCTCAGTGTACCATGTGTTGAGATTGTAGCGAGTGTAGCGGAAATAGATGGTTTGCGATTTGCGCGCCTTGTTGTTCTTACGGTCGCCAGCCTTGAGCACCTGCATATACACATTGCCTTCGGCATCGAGTTTGTAGAATGGAGCGTCGGAACCCACCTCAAACACCGAGTCGGCTGGCACTTCTGCCAAGCGGAAATTGCAGAGGAAGGCATTACAAGCCTGACGCTCATCTTTGAGCAATTCGGCATAGCTACGATTTTTCTCGCATGATACAAAGCTCATGGTCACAGCCATGATACCGAGTATAAAAAGTATCTTTTTAGTATTCATATCTCTTGTAAAAAATGTTTTGTCAAATATTTTGTCGTCGGCAGTCGTCAAGCACCTTGTGGAATGCTTCCACCGCTTCGTCCATCGTGCCATGGAAGTCGCCACCAGCGGCATTCTTGTGTCCGCCACCGCCGAAATAGCGGGCGCAAATGTCGCTCACCGAGAAATCGCCCTCGGAGCGGCACGACACCTTAATCTGGTCGGCATCTTCACGCAAAAACATCACCCAACGCACTTCGGGCGCGCACAGCGGTTTGTTCACCAGTCCCTCGGTGTCGCCTTTGCGGTAGTTGAATCGCTCCAGTTCTTCCTTGGTGAGTGTGATGAGCGCGGCTCCATCTTCGGGGAACACCTGCATTTTCTCGCTCAAGGCATAGCCCTGAAGGCGCAGACTGTCGGTGCTAAAGGTGTTCATCGCCATGCTGTAGAGCCACTGCTTGTTGATGTTGTACGACACCAGATGAGCCACAATCTCGTAGATTTCGGGATAGTCGCTGCTGTAAGTGAAATTGCCCGTGTCGGTCATCATGCCCACAAACAGGCATTGCGCCACCTCGGTATCGACGTATCGCAAAAGCGCCATTTGCTGGAGGGTGCGATACACCATCTCGCAAGTGGAAGATAGGTGGGGGAACGAAATCTTCACATCAAACACGTTATCGGGGTCGAGGTGATGGTCAATCAATACGCGTGGCGCATTGCTCATCTCTATCACTTCGCCCAATTTGTCGATGCGCTTGAGCGTGTTGAAGTCGAGGCAGAATATGAGGTCGGCATTGCGAACCAAAAAGCGGCCTCGCAACTGAGCCATGGTATAGACCACCACATCACGAACGGCAGGGATAAACTGCAATGCGCGAGGCACTTGGTCGGGAACCACCACATAAGCATCTTTGCCCATATTGCGGAGCACTCGGCACAATCCCAAAGTGCTGCCAAGGGCATCGCCGTCGGGCGAAAGATGGCAGGTGATAACGATATGACGCGCCGATTTAAGCAACTTGCTCAGCTGCTCTATCACACGGCTATCTATAATAGGCTCAATCATCAGGGGTAATTATCACTTTAATCAACAAAATTAATACCTATAGACGGCATTACCAAAAATTTAAATATTTTTTGCGAAAACCCAAACAAACCGAAAACGTTCGGCGACTGGCTTTTCCCAAATCAGTCATTAGCAATGAAAAAAATCCTTACACGGACTCATAACCGACTGGGAATTATTTTTCGCCAAGGATTCGGAGAAATTCTTCCTCAAAATTTGGGGTGAGCACGCCTGTGCCTATGGCTTGACGCACTTCCTCCACCGTCCAGAAGCGGCCTTCGTCCACTTCCACGGGGTCGAAGTCGAACGACTTGCGGTCGGTGATGGTGAAGAAGGTGTGTACCATTTCACGTTCCACATCGCTATCGTACACATAACTGAAGAGGTGCTTGGGCTCGTAGTCGGTGAAGCCGAGTTCTTCGCGTGTTTCGCGCTCCAGCGCCTGCTCCACGGTTTCGCCATAGTCCATGTGGCCACCCACAGCGGTGTCCCACTTGCCAGGTTGGATAAACTTGTGAATGGAACGCTTTTGCAAATAGATGTCGCCATTGGCGTTGAGCACGTGCAAATGCACCACCGGGTGAAGCAACCTGCTCCCCGAATGGCACTCCTTTCGGGTGGCTTTGCCTATCACATTTCCCTTTTCGTCAACAATCGGGAATATCTCTTTCTCTGAAAGGTCGGCTGCTAATGTTTCGTTCATTTATCTTGTGTCTTAAAATTCTTTTTTATCGCGTCGCGCAATTTGGCTGGCGTGAGGTCGGCGGAATATTCGGTAAATGGCAGCGCGGTGTGGCAACCGTTTGCCCATTCGCTACAGCCAAACGCACTCTTGCCTTTCACCATGTGGCCCTTGCCGCACACGGGGCAAAGCACCTGCTCGAATTTCGTGACCCTCGCCACGCGCTTTTTCTTTGGCGCACTCTCTGCCGCGCCGCCCTTTGTGGGCGATTTGGGCGTGTCTTGCTCCACTATGATATTGGTGCCGCTATTGTCGCGAAGCACGGTGAGCACGATTTCGTTGACCATCACTTTCAGTTCGTCGATAAACTGCTTGGCGCTGAACTCGCCTCGCTCTATCTTGCGAAGTTTGTTTTCCCAAAGTCCGGTGAGTTTGGCGCTTTTGAGCAGTTCATCTTTTATGGTGTCGATGAGTTGGCACCCTGCAGTGGTGGCAACAAGGTTTTTACGTTCCTTGGTGATGTAGTGGCGGCGGAGCAGCGTTTCGATGATGGCGGCGCGTGTGGAAGGACGACCGATGCCGTTTTCCTTCATGGCGTCGCGCAGTTCTTCATCGTCAACGAATTTGCCAGCCGTTTCCATGGCGCGCAGCAGCGTACCTTCGTTATACATCTTTGGGGGCTGCGTGGCCTTTTTCAGCAGCGATGGCTCGTGAGGGCCGCTCTCTCCCACCACAAATTCGGGCATGTTGCCGTTGTCGTCGGTTTCGGTGCCTTCGGCGTTAGTGGCCGTCTTGTCTTTGCTGTAGATGGCGCGCCAGCCTTCTTTGAGAATCTGCTTGCCAGTGGCTTTAAACTCAAATTGACTGATTTTCGCCATCACGGTGGTGGTGGAGAACTCACAATCTGGATAGAATGCAGCGATAAAGCGTTTTGCCACAAGGTCGTAAACCAATTTCTCGTCGCGTGTGAGCATCACCTTGCGTGGGTCCACATTGGTGGGTATGATGGCGTGGTGGTCGGTAACTTTGGAGTTGTCGAACACCTTTTTGCTCTTTTTGATTGCACCACTCTGAAGCACAGGCGCAGTGAGATGGGCATAGGGTGTCATGGCTTGCATAATGCCCGGTATCTTAGGGTAGATGTCGTCGCTCAGGAATGTAGTGTCAACGCGTGGATAGGTGGTCACCTTCTTCTCGTAGAGCGACTGAATGGTGCGCAAGGTCATGTCGGCACTGTATGAGAATTTCTTGTTACACTCCACCTGCAAACTGGTGAGATCGAACAAGCGAGGCGGTGCCTCTTTGCCTTTCTTGCGCTCGATGCCGGTAATCGACAATGGTGCTTCCTTGATGCCGGCAATCACCGTGTTGGCATCTTCTTCGCTCTTGTAACGGCCTTTTGTGGAATTGAATGTCACACCACGATACAGGGTCTTGATTTCCCAGTAGTCTTCTGGCACGAAGTTCTCAATTTCACGTTGGCGCGACACTATGAGGGCGAGCGTTGGCGTTTGCACACGTCCTATCGAGAGCACATTGCGTGAACGTGCGTATTTCAGCGTGTAGAGGCGTGTGGCGTTCATGCCCAAAATCCAGTCGCCGATGGCGCGCGACAAACCTGCGTAGTAGAGGTTGTCGAAGTTTTCCGAGGGCTGCAAATGCTTGAATCCCTCACGAATACTGTCGTCGGTAAGTGATGATATCCACAGTCGCTTCACAGGAATGGCGCAGTTTGCCTTCTGATACACCCATCGCTGTATCAGTTCTCCCTCCTGCCCGGCATCACCGCAGTTGATAAGTTCGGTGGAGTCTTTGATGAGGGTTTCTATCACATGAAACTGCTTTTTGATGCCTTCGTCGTCTTTGAGTTTGATGCCGAAGCGAGGCGGAATCATGGGCAGTGAACCGAGGCTCCAACGCTTCCACAGGTCGGTGTAGTCGTTGGGCTCTTTCAGCTCGCACAAATGGCCGAACGTCCAGCTCACACGATAGCCATTACCTTCGTAAAAGCCGTCGCGACGCGCGGTGGCACCCAGGATTTTTGCAATGTCGGCTGCCACGCTTGGTTTCTCCGTTACACAAAGTATCATTCGCCCAAGTGTTGTTTTTTAGCTTCGTCCCACAGTTGGTCCATTTCGGCAAGTGTCATTTCGTTGAGTCGCTTGCCTTGCTGTTTGGCTTTCTGCTCTATGTAGTTGAAGCGTCCTATGAATTTTCGATTTGTCTTTTCAAGTGCGTTGTCGGGGCGCACGCCATAGAGACGAGCGGCATTCACAAGCGAGAAAAACAGGTCGCCAAACTCTTTCTCACGGTCAATCTCATGTCCGCTTTTGAGTTCGGCTTCCACTTCGCCGATTTCTTCGCGCACTTTTTGCCACACGTCTTCTGGCTTATCCCAGTCGAAGCCCACATTTGCGGCTTTTTCCTGCACGCGTTCGGCTTTGATGAGCGATGGCAATGTGGTGGGCACGCCACCGAGAATGGTTTTGTTGCCTCCTTTTTCTTTCATCTTTATCACCTCCCATTGCTCACGCACCTGCGATGCGTCGGTGGCACTGTGGTCGCCGTAGATGTGGGGGTGGCGGAAGATGAGTTTTTCGCGAAGGGAATCGCACACGTCGGCTATGTCGAACTGGCTTTTCTCCTCGCCGAATCGGGCGTAAAACAAGATGTGGAGCAGCACATCGCCCAATTCTTTGCGTATGTTGTCGGGGTCTCCAGCAATCAGTGCCTCGGCAAGTTCCATAGTTTCCTCTATGGTGTTGGGGCGAATACTCTCATTGGTCTGTGCCGAATCCCACGGACACTGTTCCCTGAGTGTGTCCACCACATCGAGCAACTGGCTGAACGCCTTTAATTTTTCTTCTTTTGAGTGTTTTGTCATTGTTTAAATCCAAATATGTATATATTCCACTAATTAGCTTTCGCGCCTCGCTTCAGGAATGCGATGAAGGCGTCCACGTCCTCGTTGTAGGCAAACGGGCCTGAAAGGAGCGCGCCTTGCTGGTCGAGCACCACATAATAGGGCTGCGAATTGCTGTTGAATTTGTGGCGTTGCAGATAGCTCCACTTGTCGCCCACTGTGGTGAGGGTGGTTTGTTTGCCGTTTTCCTGCACCACCATAGGTTGCTGAAGTGGGGTTTTGTCGTCAACCATCAGTTTGATGGTCACGAAGTCTTCACTAATCATTTTCTTCACTTTCGCTTCATCGAGCACCGCGCCTTCCATCTTTCGACAGTTCACGCAGCCGTGACCGGAGAAGTCGATAAACACGGGCTTGCCCTGTGCTGCGGCGGCTTTCATGCCTTCGTCGAAGTCGTCATATTCCACTTGCTCTCCGCCATAGAGGTTGAAGTCTTGGGTGTAGAGTGGTGGCACGAATGCGCTGGTGGCTTTCAGAGGCGCACCCCACAAGCCTGGCACGAGATAGGCGGTGAATGAGAGCGACACGAGCGCCAAGAAGAAGCGTGTCACGCCTATGCCCGATGATTTTGGTTCACCGTCACTCTTGAAACGGAACATACCCAACAAGTAGAGCCCCATCACACCGAAAATGGCGATCCAAAGGGCAATGAAGGTTTCGCGGTCGAGTATACGCCATCCGTATGCGAGGTCGGCTACGGAGAGGAATTTGAGCGACAATGCCAGTTCTATGAAGCCGAGCACCACTTTCACGGTGTTGAGCCAGCCACCCGACTTTGGCATCTTTTTGAGCATGGTGGGGAAAAGGGCAAACACGGTGAACGGTATGGCGAGGGCTATTGCGAAGCCTGTCATACCCACCACAGGACCCATCACACTGCCTCGGCTGGCGGCTTCCACCAAAAGGGTGCCGATAATTGGACCGGTGCAGGAGAACGACACAATCACCAGTGTGGCTGCCATGAAGAAGATGCTGAGCATACCGGTGGTCTTGCTGGCGGTGCTGTCCATTTTGTTGCTCAACGATTGGGGAAGTGTGATTTCGAATGCGCCGAAGAATGAGATGGCGAAAATCACGAGCAATGCGAAGAACAGCAAATTGCACCATGCGCTGGTGGCGAGTGCGTTCATGGCGCTGGCACCGAATAGCACGGTGAAGCAGATGCCAAGAAGCAGGAATATGATGATGATAGATAATCCGTAGGTGGTGGCGTTGGTGATGGCTTTGGCTCTCGAACCGCTTTTCTTCAAGAAGAAACTTACGGTCATCGGTATCATTGGCCATACGCAAGGGGTGAGCAAGGCGAGAAGTCCGCCCAAGAAGCACGCCCAGAATATGTACCACAACGAGCGGTCGGCAATATCTTCCACATCGGCGTTGTCGCCTTCAATGGCTGTAACAGGTGCCCACAGTTGGTCGTGGGTGGGCGATGCCACCGCAGAATCGCCTGCGCCGACTGTTGCCACTGGTTGAGCAAGGGTGGCTGCTGTATCGGCAGAGGTTGCGTTGGCAGTAGGTGCCTGAACGGCTTCAGCCACAGGTGTCTGTGCGGCTGTGCCTTTGAATGAGAACGATTCCGACTTTGGTGGTGTGCAGTTTTCATCGTCACACGCCATATAGCGGATGCTTCCTTCTATCTTGTATTCTTTGGCTGTTACAGTAAACTTCTGCGAAAGGGTCACGCTACCGGTCCACCAACTCAAATCCATGTCGAAGGTTTCGTCGTGCTGCTTGTGCGCCGCCTTGCTGGGGGTTAAACCGCCCACAAGTTTCACGCCCTGATTGTTCCAGTGCACGGAGGTTGGCTCTGGTCCGCCAGCAGGCAGTTGAGTGCCATACACATGCCAACCGGCATCAACGGTGGCGGTGAAAGTTACCACGCCATTGGTGACATCGGTCATCTTGATGGCTGACTTCCATTTCACAGGGTCAAAAATTTGAGCAAAGGCACTGCTTGCACCAATCACCATGAGGGTGAATATGAGTAAGAATCGTCTTGTCATAAAATTTCAATCAATGTTAGTTGGAATATACATACAAAATTACGAAAAATCGGCAATAACTCGCACCTCACAAGCAATAATAAGCCAAAAACACCCCAAAATCCGAAAAATAACCGCGGAAAGTTGCAGATATGAAATAAAAATACTAATTTTGCATCACAAAACAAAAACGGTCACTTGGATGAGCGGTTTAGTCCCTGGTCTGCAAAACCAGTTAGAGCGGTTCGACTCCGCTAGTGACCTCCAACAAAGGCAGCTGATTTCCCCATAAATCAGCTGTTTTTTTATTCCTCCCCCACCCCTAAAACAAAAACAAATTACCAAAGACAAAGGTATCGTCTTAACTTCTTAACTTCTTAACTCCTTAACTCCTTAACTCCTTAACTTCTGGAAAAAACAGCCGAGGCAGGCATCGGAGATGCCAAATGATGCGAAACACCATGCAAGCGAAAATCGCATAGCGATTGAGCGCAGCTTGGTGATAGCGATGCGCACACAATATGAGCCTCGGAGAGGGTCGGTCGTGTTATCAAATTTCACCCACACCAATGCTATCGTCTTAACTTCTTTAACTTCTTAACTTCATAACTTCTTCTAAAAAACAACACGAGGCCTAACCATTACTGATTAAGCATCGTGCGTTATATGCTATGTCGCGCGTTATTATTTGCGAACAATCACCTTTTGAGTATTCATGCTGCCGTCGGTGTAACGGATCACCTTCACATTCACGCCATCGAATGGAGTTGATGAAGTCATACCAGCAAGGTTAACATAACTCACATTAGCCACTTGCTTAGCAGCTTGAGTGTCGGTGATGCCAGATGGCATATCGAGTTCATTGTCGAGAGCAATGTTCACTTGGTAGTAGAGGCCACGATAGCCATAGCGTGCAGTGTTGATCAAACCAACGTAACCAAACTTAATTAGCTTGCCACCCTCAATCACACCTGCTGCATCGGGATTTTCAGCCTTCACTACTTCTGCGCCACCGATAGTGCTTTCTGCGAGAGCAAATGCTTTGTACACATTCTTTTCGTTCTTCTTGTAAACCAAGTCGTTGCTCGAAATGGTGCAAGATTTGTTATTATTGAGGTTAATAACCAAGCAACCGCCCATTTCATCGAAGTTATACACAATGACGCTCTTGCCATTCTGTTCAGCGTAAGCCCTCAATTCTTGAACAGCGCCCTTCTTATAAACGTAATCGTTAGCGTCGTCTTCTTCAATCACGCCGAGAGAAACGGTACAGTTAGGCTTGAAAATACAAGTAGTGATATCTTTGTCGTAAACCACACCTTTATTATCAGTGAAGTTAGAAGTGAGAATCATGTTCCAAGGACCATAAGTAATCATATTGTCGAACAGATTACCACTGATAGTTGCGCTACCGAAAGCGGTAGGAGCTTGAGTCTTAACCGATGCAGGCACAATCATGCGATACTGGTAGGTCTCATCGTCCATGCCAGCCATTTGTGGATACATTGTAAGAGCAGTTGAAGCATCATCATATTTAGCCTTCAGATTAATTAAACCTGTTGGTTCACCAATGTTAATGGTGGCGGTGCTGCCCTCTGTAGCGTAAGTAACGATTGACTTACCCACAGTTGGATAGTGAATAGAGTCACCAACAAAATCAACGCGTACACTATACTTTGACAGTTCGTCTGCTGAAGGAGCTTGAGCCACTGCTGTTGTTGCCATCAGAGCAACAGCCATAGAAAGTAAAATTTTTGCCATAAATACTTAATTTTGAGTGATATTTAAATAAATAAATTGGTTAATCATAACAGTATATGCAAATTTAAACATTTTAGGCCACCAAAACAATACCCCCAATAGATTTTTTCGCAATCGCGAAAAAAATCCACAAGCCAACAGGTAGCCAATCCAAAATCCCGAAAACCTCGATAATTCGAAATCTCGAAAATTCGATAATTCGAAATTATCTGAGTGTTCTGAGTGCTCTGAGTGCTCCAAGTGCTCCGATTAATCAAAGAGCCAATTCCTCACGTTTGGGTATAAAAAAAAGAGAGCGGCAGATTGCTCTGTCGCTCTCCGTAGGGGGCGGTTACCTACTCTCCCACTTTCGCAGTACCATCGGCGTGGTGAGGCTTAACTTCTCTGTTCGGAATGGGAAGAGGTGGGACCCTCACGCTATAACCACCTTAGTTCGTTTTCAGTGTGCGCGCCATCTCTGGCTTTTGTCGCACCTGTGATAAGGTTGAAAGAAATCTCTGGAAACGCTGGCTTGAACCCATCACTTGAGCAAGCTTCGAGAATCCGCGCACCGTCAGCCTCGTGCAAGGCCTCAGGAAGGCTCCGCCCACATTCGGGGCTTCTCCATTACCGCCTTTTTCGCGTGGGGCGATATAAAAACCACACCGGAAAGCTTTCGGGTGATTAGTACTGCTCGGCTGAGGCCGTCACCGACCTTGCACCTGCAGCCTATCAACGTCGTAGTCTCCAACGACCCTCAGCGAGATCTTATCTTGTGGCTGGCTTCGTGCTTAGATGCTTTCAGCACTTATCCGTACCAGACGCGGCTACCCGGCGGTGCGCCTGGCGGCACAACCGGTAGACCGGAGGTCTGTCCAACACGGTCCTCTCGTACTAGTGTCGGGGCCACGCAAATCTCAACGCCCACAACAGATAGAGACCGAACTGTCTCACGACGTTCTGAACCCAGCTCGCGTGCCACTTTAATGGGCGAACAGCCCAACCCTTGGGACCTTCTCCAGCCCCAGGATGTGACGAGCCGACATCGAGGTGCCAAACCACTCCGTCGATTTGAGCTCTTGGGAGGGATCAGCCTGTTATCCCCGGAGTACCTTTTATCCTTTGAGCGATGGCCCTTCCATGCGGAACCACCGGATCACTATGCTCTAGTTTCCTACCTGGACGACCTGTGCGTCTCCCAGTCAAGCGCGCTTGTGCCATTACACTCCGCGGCCGGTTACCAATCGGCCTGAGCGCACCTTTAGAAGCCTCCGTTACTCTTTTGGAGGCGACCACCCCAGTCAAACTACCCGCCAAGCAGTGTCCGCGCAAACAGCGCGTTAGGAACCAGATGCGAGAAGGCCAGTATTTCAACAGCGGCTCCACGGGGACTGGCGCCCCCACTTCAAAGCCTCCTGGCTATCCTACACATCGCGCACCCGGTCGCAATGCTAAGCTGTAGTAAAGGTTCACGGGGTCTTTTCGTCCCGTTGCGGGTAATCGGCATCTTCACCGATACTACAATTTCACCGAGCTCACGGTTGAGACAGTGTCCGGATCATTACACCATTCGTGCAGGTCGGAACTTACCCGACAAGGAATTTCGCTACCTTAGGACCGTTATAGTTACGGCCGCCGTTTACCGGGGCTTCAATTCAAGGCTTCTCTCGCGATGACCTCTCCTCTTAACCTTCCGGCACCGGGCAGGTGTCAGGCTGTATACTTCATCTTTCAATTTCGCACAGCCCTGTGTTTTTGTTAAACAGTTGCCTGGACCTATTCTCTGCGCCCGTCCCGGAGGACGGGACCCCTTATCCCGAAGTTACGGGGTCAGTTTGCCTAGTTCCTTAACCGTGAATCACTCGAGCGCCTTGGTATATTCTACCCGACCACCTGTGTCGGTTTACGGTACGGGCGGCTCTGGCCTGGGGCTTAGAAGATTTTCTAGGGAGCATGCTTACCGCCGCTGTCAGCTCGCCCGGGGGCTCGCTGTACTGTCGGGTCTCGGCTCGGGGCGTGGATTTGCCTGCGCCCCTCTGCGCCTACACCCTTCAACGCGCTATTCCGTCAGCGCGCGGGCGTGTCACTTCTCCGTCTCTCCGTCGCAGCCAGTGCCGGTAGCGGAATATTAACCGCTTCTTCCATCGCCTGCCCCTCGCGGGTGCGGCTTAGGTCCCGACTGACCCTGATCCGATTAGCGTTGATCAGGAAACCTTGGTCTTACGGCGAGGGGGTTTTCCGCCCCCTTTATCGTTACTTATACCTACATTTGCTTTTCCATACGCTCCAGCGTGCCTCGAGGCACGCATTCAACGCACTATGGAATGCTCCCCTACCAATCACAGCTGAACTGTGATTCCACGTCTTCGGCACCGGACTTATGCCCGATTATTATCCATGCGCGGCCGCTCGACCGGTGAGCTGTTACGCACTCTTTAAATGAATGGCTGCTTCCAAGCCAACATCCTGGCTGTCTCTGCGGCCGCACTTCGTTATTGTCTTCAACTTGGCCCGGATTTGGGGGCCTTAGACGGTGGTCTGAGTTGTTCCTCTCTCGGACGCGGACCTTAGCACCCGCGCCCTTACTCCCGGACATCGAGTGGGCGGCATTCGGAGTTCGGCAGGACTTGATAGGCGGTGAAGCCCTCGCATCCTATCGGTCGCTCTACCTCCGCCACTCTCGCCCGAGGCTGCACCTAAATACATTTCGGGGAGTACGAGCTATCTCCAAGTTTGATTGGCCTTTCACTCCTACCCACAGGTCATCCGAAAGCTTTTCAACGCTTACCGGTTCGGACCTCCAGACGGAGTCACCCGTCCTTCATCCTGCCCATGGGTAGATCACTTGGTTTCGCGTCCACCTCCGCTGACTGTAATCGCCCTGTTCGGACTCGCTTTCGCTTCGGCTGCGGGCGTACTCGCCCTTAACCTCGCCGGCGACGGTGACTCGTAGGTTCATTATGCAAAAGGCACGCGGTCACCACACACTGGGGTGGCTCCCACCGCTTGTAGGCGCACGGTTTCAGGGTCTGTTTCACTCCTCTGCACGAGGTTCTTTTCACCTTTCCCTCACGGTACTTGTGCGCTATCGGTCTCTCGGTAGTATTTAGCCTTACGGGATGGTCCCCGCAGATTCCCGCAGAATTCCTCGTGCTCCGCGGTACTCAGGTGCCGTCTGATGTCGTCCGGACGATTTCGCGTAAGGGGCTGTCACCCGCTGTGGCCGCGCTTTCCAGCGCGTTCCGCTATCGTCCGCAGTCAACACTGGCGACGGTCCTACAACCCCGCGCGGTGCCTTGACACCCGCGGTTTGGGCTCTTGCGCGTTCGCTCGCCACTACTGGCGCAATCATTGTTATTTTCTCTTCCTGCGGGTACTGAGATGTTTCAGTTCCCCGCGTTCGCTCTACTCCACCAAGGAGCAGTGACGGTATCGCTACCGCCGGGTTCCCCCATTCGGACATCCGCGGATCACGGAGCATTTGCCTCTCCCCGCGGCTTTTCGCAGCTTATCACGTCCTTCGTCGCCTCCGAGAGCCACAGGCATCCCCCGTGCGCCCTTTCTTGCTTTCTTGTATCTTTCGCCTATATGACCTTGCTACTTCAGGTTCGCTCGATTCTCGTTACTTCTGAGAAAGTGTGTTTCAACTTCCTCGGTGAATCGCTTTACTCTTTCTGTAATTCAAGTTTTGCGTTTCCAGCATGTCAATGATCTCTTTCAATTTCGTGGAGAATAACGGATTCGAACCGTTGACCCCCTGCTTGCAAAGCAGGTGCTCTAGCCAGCTGAGCTAATCCCCCGTGGAATGTCGCGCCTTTTGACTTCCGTAGCAGATATGTCCCTAATCTCAGGCACCGCGCCGATCAATGAACATCCGTCCGGGCGGCGACGCGATAAGGCGTCCGCGCTCCAGAAAGGAGGTGTTCCAGCCGCACCTTCCGGTACGGCTACCTTGTTACGACTTAGCCCCAGTCACTTGTCTTACCCTTGGCCGCTCCTCGCGGTCACGGACTTCAGGCACTCCAAGCTCCCATGGCTTGACGGGCGGTGTGTACAAGGCCCGGGAACGTATTCACCGCGCCATGGCTGATGCGCGATTACTA
>OLGV01000029.1_pt1 | contig 57725 bp, 69 predicted proteins | sample 1605761 | NCBI WGS metagenome assembly OLGV01 (sample SAMN03283245) | human gut metagenome | biome: human-associated habitat; material: feces | host: Homo sapiens | place: Peru | collected 2012
GGCGACGAGGATCTCGGACCCAGGGAATACGGCGCCCGAGGCGGAGACTCCGACGACGAAGACGATCTCGGAACGGGGTTCGCGCAGGCGGACTACGAGGATCTTTCGTTCAGAAACAAGGAATACCAGAAATACGCCGACCGCGAGATGAACCGCGAAGACGTCTACACCGGGCCGATTCCGGCGCCGTCAGACTACGATGACTCGTATGAAGGGCACGGGCACAGCCAGATCCTCAAGAACCTGAGGAACATAAGCAAGAACGTATACAGGGGCGAAGCCAAGAAGCTCGCCGCGGAGTTGCGCGGAAAAGACACCTGGAGCATCGACGAATGGAACCGGATCATGGCCGGCCTGACGCAGGAGGAGCGCGACGAAATGTACAACGACCTGATAAAGCAGGCTCAGCAGGCAGAGAAGCGCGCAGACGGAGACGCCGCGGGCGGCGGCGACGAGGCCGGATTCATAGACAAGATCTTCCGCAAGGTCGAGTACATCGCGGGGCGTGTCGGCGGATCCGAGAAGAACGCCAAGGATATGACCGCGGCCGACCTCAAGAAGGCGAACGTCCTGCGTTCGCAGGCGACACGCGAGTTCAACGCGTTCTTCATGACGCTCAGGAACGCGGTCAACAAGATGGCGGCAAACCATCCGAACGACAGGACGTTCGACGCGCTGCGGATAATGATGTACCGTCTCGCCGTCATACGCAAGTGGTCGAAGGACGAGTGGCAGAAATACGCGATGTCGGCGATTATGAACAACACCTGGAAGCGCGACGGCTGGGATGAGTCCCTCATAGACAAGAGCAAGTACATGACGCCGGACGGACAGCCTATCATAGACAAGAAGACTGGGGAACCGAAGCTGCCAGTCATCCCGACCCAGAAGGCCGTGTTCAACCATACGTTCTTCACGCTTGTTCAGATTCTGCTGGATCATCTCGTGTCGATGGGCGACGTCAAGCTCGTAGACGAATTCGGCGAACTCGTGAAGAACAAGCAGTCGGCGAACTCGTGGCGGAAGCACGGCGCCGACAACGCCGAGGAGGATGCCTGATATGACGCTTGATATCTGCAGACTGCTGTTCAATGTCATAAACAAGCAGATGAAGATCCAGCACAACGCCCGCACCGCGGGCGTCTACAAGCCGGATCAGATTCCCGAAGACGTGAAGGCCAAGATACTGAGCAAGTACGGCGAGGATTTCCTCGGCGACGCCAACATTCTCGTGTTCTTCCGCGGGCTTGAGGACAAGAAATCCGTCCAGAAGCTGTTCAAGACGCTTGACAATGCGCTCGGCAACGACGCGAACCTCCTTGTCGTCGGGGACTTCAAGAAGCTCAGCATGAACGACAACGGCAAAGCCGTGAAATCCGACGACGATTCTGAAATGTCGGACGAGGCCAAGATACAGAACGACGTCGACGAAGTCCTGAAAGAGGATGATGACGACAATGACGACGATGACGACGATTCTGAAGATTCTGATGATAAATCTGAAGATTCGGAAGATTCTGATGACGATTCGGAAGATTCTGAAAGTTCAGATGATTCAGATGATTCAGATGATGATTCATCCGAAACGTCCGAACCCGCCGCCGACGGCGCCGAACAGGACAATACAGAACAGGAACGCGAAGTTCCAGGCGAGTATGTGTTCATAAAGATAACTGTAAAAGACTGATTGGACATTAAATCCAGCAGAAAATCAAAAAATCCGCGTTTTACGCGGATTTTTTGATTTTCTGGTAAATAGTTTTTAAGAAAATCGACGAGGATTCAATGAACGACACATTAGATACGCAGAACAAGCCTACTGCCGGAGACGTCATAAAGTCAAACGGCTGGACCAAGGATCAGGCGTTTTCGCCTGTGAACGTCAGGAAGACGGCGTTTGAAATCGGAAAGACGCCGCGCGCCGCGCTCGAAGACATAACGAGGTATTTCAGAAACAACCCCGAAACAGCCGGCGACATCGGAATCCAGCTCGCCCAGCCGGACGGAATATTCGACGAGGAGCAGTATCTCGGAAAGGCCGTCACTGAATGCAAGCCGTTCTGCACGGTTTCGGCGAAACGCCCCATACAGAACATACGTCAGGCAACGACCGACATATGCGGAGCGAAGGCCAGCAAGCTGTGCGGATTCTCGTTTATTTCGGCGGTAAATCCGAAATCCCCGTATTTCATGATCGTCTTCCAGCCAAAAACGGCGAACAAGGTCATATACGGAAAGCAGTCCCAGTCTGGATGGCATTGCTGGAGAATACGCCGCGACCACGGCGTGAACGTCGTACATCCGGATACCATGTTCAACGAATACAAGTTCGACGTGGCCGCGTTCATGACATGCGACAAGATGATCAATACGCTTCCGAAATTCGCGCAGCAGACAAAACGGGCGCTTGAGACGGTATTTCCCCAGTTCATAGCCAAAATGGACGATCTCGGGTACAACCTGAACCAGATTCAGGAAGTGCAGAACACAATCAAGTGCGTAAAGAGATCCCTTGGGTACATTACGCAGACCGATATTCCGGACTTTAGCACCGAGTACCGCCTTACTTAAAAACATGCGAGAAAGATACCAAGTCTTCAGCATAGCATAGAGTTCACCCGATGGATATGAATACATCTGAATCCATACTCGACGCGCCGCGTCCCGGCCTCTGCGGCGACGTCTGGCGCATGGACGAATCCGGCGAATACGCGCTGACGCCCGAGGCGGACACGAAAATCGGGGCGTTCGTCCGGTTCATGAAAATGAAATTCGGGATGCCTGATTCCGTACGGGTACGTCTCGTCGGATCCCTTATGTCGAATTCGTATTCGGATTCGTCCGACATAGACGTGCATTTCTCATCTGAACTGGTGAAGAAGAACAAGCTCGACATTCTGAACAAGCTTATACGGAATGCGTCCGACCGGTATTCGGCGGCATATCCCGATATGATGTCCATTGCCGGACATCCGATTCAGGCGTATTTCCTCGACAACGTGAACCATGATCTCACGTCTGTAGGATGCTATGACTTCGGCCTGCGGAAATGGCTTGTTGGGCCGGAACTGCAGGATCAGTCCTTTGATCCGTATATGAAATATTTCGGAAAAGACATGAAGAGGCTTTCTGGAATAATAGAAAAGGCGCGTCAGGCCATATTCGAAACATACGAGCTGTCGCTTGTCCTGCTGAAATCGTCAAATCCGGAATTCAAGGGCAGGCAGGCGGAAAGGCTTATGTCGTCTCTAAGGCGCGCCCGGCGCATATATGAAAATCTGCGTAAGTCCAGATCGTTCAAGGCCAAGGCCACTTCTCCGGAAACCGCCGGGAAAATCAGAAAGTCTGAAGAATGGGCGGTTTCCGATTCATCGTTCAAGCTCATGGGCAAATTCGGATACGTAGGCCAGCTTAAGACGATATCGCGCTGTCTTGAAGACATTGAGGAGAACAACCTCGACTGCGTCGGCGCGGCCCGTCGGATTGTGGAGGCGTTTTCAGAAAACATCTCGTCGAAGAACATAAACGATTCTGAGCTGTTCGTCGACGAATCAATCCGCGGCATGCTGTCGCAGGCGGCGCTCGCGTCACTTTTGGCCATTCCCGGCTTGACATCCCTGCCGGTTCTCGCCGGACAGCTTAAAACAGCCAGGCAGGAATGCGCGCAGGTTGGACAACCGTTTAATTCGAGGGCGAAACAGGTGAAAAACGCGATAACGGCGTCACAGAAGAACGACAGGCGGTTCGGAGATCTGTCTATGTCGAATACCGTAAACGCCGTCGCGATGGTATTGTGGCATGAAACGCGCGGTGAAGGTGAGGCAGGGCAGAAGGCCGTACTGTCGGTCATCATGAACCGCTGCGGAAAGGATTTCGACAAAATTCCGGACGTGCTCAGGCAGAAGGGCCAGTTTACGTGCGTAAAGAACCTTTACAAAGGCGGCTGGACTGACAGGACGTACGTGTATTTTACGCCGAATGCCGCCGAGATACAGAATCCCGAAAGCATGGCCACTTGGAAATACCTGCAGAAACTCGCAGTGGACATGCTGAATGGAAAATTCAAGTCCACGATCGGCAGGAGAAACGCGTACCTCAACCCCGATACCGCGGATAAAAGCGCGGTCAACTCATGGGGAAAGAAACTGGATCTCAGGATTGAAAACCATAAATTCGGTTATCTTCCTGAATACGACGGCACGGTAATGGTTCCCGGCACAATGCTGACCAAGAAGCGCGCCGCGAAAATGGCGCAAGACAAAGCCAAGGTCATAACTGTAAAACCAGGCGATCAGCTGGCGAAAATCGCCAAGTAGAACCGTACGACGGTGAAAAAAATTCTAGAGCTAAATCCGGAAATAAAAAATCCGAATTAGATTAGAATCGGGCAGAAAATCAAGATATGATCAGAAAATCCTCCGTTTTTCGGAGGATTTTCTTCATATTCAGGCGCGAACGAGCGTGCCGTTGCTCTTATATACGCAGAATTTTCCGTTTTTCATTACAATGGCGACGGTCGTATTATCGCCCGCATTGTTTACCTGCGCGTTCACGACTTCGGACTGAACGTTGAAACGCCTGATCAGCGTCTTGTTCATGTTATACAAATCAACATGCTTGTCCTTAAACGTCGCGTAATATGTCTTATATGGATCCATAGTTTCCTTTCAGTTAAAATCCCAATCCTGCCAGCGGCCGTATTTCTTGAACAAATCCTCCCCCGCGGTGTCTTCCCTGACATGCACGCTGAACTTCGAGTCCGGATCTACTTCTATCTGTCCTTGGAAGTCTGGGTAGTACAGACGCGTGATTTCAAGAAGATAGCACGCGGCGACGGCGGACATGATTTCCGTTATGTTTTCGATTGAATTCCTGTCCATATCGACATGGCCTTTCGTGGCGTTGAAATACCGCTTGAATTCGTTCCATCCCTCGGGAAGCATGAACGCGTCTGAATGAGGATTGCTTCCGTCGTCCACGAACGTACGGTCAAGCGATATTTCATTAGACGCGCTGTCTATGATTCTGATGACGTCTTTGCGTTCGGCTTCGTCAAGAACGCATTCGTCGTCGAAATTCACCACGAGGGAGACGTTTTTCAAGATCAGAACCAGATCTTTTCCGGATTTATTCGCCTGATTTACCTTAGCGGACATAAAAATATGCTACGGATTCAGAAACATCCCAGTATTCGGGCAGTAAATAGAGATGAACATTTCTTAAAAAGGCGAAAACATGTCAATTTATACAGACCAGCTCAACAGACGCAAGGAAAACGTGCAGATTCTGCGTATGCCGGGAAACGTGGACGACGGCATTACGCCGTAGAGGCTTAAGCTTATAAATCCCGAAAACGAATACTACGGGAAATTTTTCGGAGAATTCAGCACGACGTCTGTCGATCTTTCAAACGTCGCGATATACGGTTCGAAGATATTGGGATCCGAGCTCCACGACGTAACCCTGTATTCGGCCGGGAGTGTGCTCGATTTGAACGACGTCGTGGATGAGTTTTCCGAAATCCAGCAGCATCTGTCAGACGACGTCGATCCGGCCATAAGCGATCTTAACAAAGCAATACTGTCTGTAGAAAAACGGCTGGACTACGACCTTTCACGCCTTAGCTCCGAGCTTTCGGTATGCAGTTCCGACATAAGCGCCGAAGCGGAACGCGGAATCAACCGGCTGAGCTTGGAGCTTTCAGTATGCAGTTCCGACATAAGCGCCGAAGCAGAACGCAGGATTAATTCGCTGAGTTCGGATCTTTCCACGGCGCACGACTGGCTGAGCGTCAGCCTTTCCACCGACATAAGCGTCGGACTTGGTTCGCTGAGCGGAAACCTGACTTCATATATAAATACCCAGATTACGAGCCTGCAGACAAGCGCCACTGGTCAACTTGAAGAAATAAAGAAAATAAACAAGCGAATCAATGATATAACGAGCGACGTCAACGACGTCGTGGAAGGCGGCGTCGTATGGCGCCAGACTCTTACCGCGGACATCGACCATATTCCGTCGACCCTGTCAGACCTTTTCGAAATGAACGGAATCGGCGGCGGCGAAGTCCTCAAGCGCGGCTGGCAGTATAAGTTCAAGACACAGGAAACCGGCATGTTTACCGGAGACGGCATACGGCTCCAGACCGGAGATTTCATAATAATCACGGAGAAAACCGAGGTTTCGAACATCGTCGGCGGCAATGTTGAAACGATTGACTCAGTGGATCCGGAAACGGTCCTGCGGCCCGAGCTTAAAGACGTCTCCTGTTGGATTCTGGGCAACGACGAAGAGCTGAGCACGGTTCTTTCCGGAAGGCTGTCTTCGTATACGGACGAAAAGTTCAAGGTCGCGTTCGACGGCATTACAGGACTCAGTACGTCGCTGTCGACAGATCTCTCAGGTCTGAGCGCCGGCATTTCCGGTGATGTCGATCGGATTAACGACGAACTTCTTAGCACGATAAATGTTTCATGCGTACATCTGCATGAAACGCTCGCTAACATATCAGCCGAGCTTAGCGGCGACATGAAGAATATCTCCGTTGCTCTCGGCGATACGATAAAGGAAACGTCAGCGCTTGTCCTGGCGTCTGTTGATCTTTCCGTCGGCAAGGCTGTTGAAGATCTTAACTCAAGAAATGACGACATTATATCAAATCTGACGGAGCTGTCAGGCGATTTCAAGACGATTTCGTCGTCCATTACGGCAGACATTGGCAACGTAAACGCCGCCGTAGATTCGACCATTTCGGCAATAGACAAAGCCCTCTATCCGGACATGAACGTCCAGACGAAAAACGTCATGCTTACAGACATAGACGAAGACGGAAACGGCCAGAAATATTATATGACGTTGTCCGCCGGCACGCTCGTGCTTGTTCTGATGAAGTAAACTGGGGATTTAAAAAATGAGCTCATACACGAAAAACGAAAAAAACATCTATCTTCTAAACGACAAGAACATCGTCAGATCGTTCGACGAAGAATACGCCGGTGTAAACCCAATTGCGTCGCAGGAGGCGCTTTCAGCCGTACACGAAAAATTCAAAGAACAGATTAAAAGTCTGAAGACGGACGTCGGGAATGCCGACGCAGAATTGAAAAGCTATGTCGACGAACAGATTCTGAGCGCGGGCATTTCATGCGACGGCAAGCTTAACACGCTTTCGAACGACCTTACCGGCCTAATGGACGGCAGGATAACGGACATGGCCGAAGACTTTACCAGGAAGATCGACGGCGTAAGAACCGCCTGCGATGAAAACCTGGATAAAGCGAAAACAGAGCTCCAGTCCGACATAAAGACTAAAATCGCGACGGCGTATAAACTCGCGGGCGTGGTGGATACGCTCGACGCGCTCAAAGGCAGAATCCAGACTTACAATGAAGATCCGTCGATGGTTTCATCGCATGTAGGGGAAGTCTATAACGTAAAGGAAGACGGTTCGGGACTCTCCGGCCAGAATTACGTCATATGCTACGACGAAGGTTCGGACTCGCGTCTGACATGCGACGCGCTCGGCGGCATCGTCGATTTCAGCGACTATTATAATAAAGACTAGATCGACAAAAAATTCAAAGAAACGTCAAAGACCGTAACGGAGCAGGCCGACAAATTCAACGGGCAGATTGAAGACCTGACTGAGAAGGTCACATCGGCGGCCGTCAACCTCCGGACGAACTATTACACGAAGACAGACGCCGACGACAGGTTCGAAACGCTCGTCAGCGCCGACGGCCTGCGGACGAAGGTCGGAGAGCTCGAAACCGGGCTGGTGAAGAACCTGAAGCTCTTCGGCGAAATAGAAATCGACGAGTCAGACTCGCTCAGCGCCAGCTTGAAGTCGTTTCTCGGCCTGAGCGAAAACCTGGCTCTGAACGGGCTTTTCGTGTACGTCTCCGTCAAAAACGGAAAAGAGACGGTTGAGACAAGAGACGGTTTCCGGCTCGAAGACGGCGATTTCGCGATACTCCACTCACACGGCGACGAAAAATACGTGGATCTCTCGAAACTCGTCCTCGGCGACACGTTGTTCATCCAGAGATCCAGGCTTACATATAAAGAATTCGTCGACCTGAAGAATAAAGTACAGGAAGAGGCTGATGCGCGGAAAAAAGCGGATGATGAAATCAAGGAATCCATACCGACTAAGATTTCCGATCTCTCGAATGATTCAGGATTTGTACTTTCAACATGGATAAATCCAGATTTCGACCGTCCGGGGTTTGCTAAAAACGCGACTTCGGCAGTAAACGTGGACTGGACCGGTGTCCATGACAGACCCAATATTTCTGATATTTCGGCGGAGACGATTCTAAGCGCGGAAAAATATACCGATGAACAACTTAAGCTTTCTGTAGAGAGTCTGAAAAAAGCCGATATTGAGTTGAAAAATTATGTAAACAGCGCATTCTATCCACTTTCTGGCGGCGAACTTAACGGCGATCTGATTATAAAGGATCACGGCATATAGGTTGGAGAGGATCCGACATGCGTAAGTATATCGATAGTAAGTTCCGACAACAGTAAAACGGCATCTATAAAGAAGAACGGCTATGAAGTCGCGACGGAAAAATTTGTAAATGAGCAGTGTTATGCCATATCGTCTGGAACGGTTCTCAGCTCTAAGTTTTCAGAAAAAGCCAACACCGCGATATCCGCGGACAAAGCCGTGCATGCCGATAAGGCGTCTTTGGCTGAAGCCGTCGACTGGGAAAAAGTCAATAATAAACCGAATTACTTCAGCCACGTCTTCGTCAAAAACGGAAACATCATCAGTAATGACCTTTCGGTCATACGCGTCTCCGCCGACGAATACTCTAAGATGATGTTCAACGGAGAGCTTGAAAATGCGGCTCTGTATGTGGTAGATTAGGAAAACATCAACGCGTACGATCGGCCGATTGTGCATGTCGGACGTCCCGAGCAGCCGCATCACGCCGTGAATAAGGAATACTCAGATTAGAAAACCGACGGCGTCAGAAATGAACTGAGCGCCGCGTTGTCGACGATAGTCTATGTGAAAAGCGGAAACACCGTCAGCGACAGGCTTTCCGTGATAGAGCTGTCAGACGGCGAATATTCCGAAAAACTCGCAAAGAACGAACTGAAGGACGACGTTCTCTACATCGTAGACCAGAACTGCTTAAACGCGTACGACGAACGCATCGTAAACGTCGCGGAACCCGTTTCTCCGTATGATGCGGCGAACAAGTATTATGTCGATTCTCGTCTCGAATCGGCTTCTGGATACGTCACACAGGCGGACGACGCCCTGAAATCCGCGACGGACATGCAGACGCTTAAATTCGCGGTAGAATGCCTGAAGAACGCTCTTAGTACAATCGCCGGAAAATAAGGCGTTTCCGATATGGAAAAAAGAAATCCGGAAATTGATTTCCGGATTTCTTTTTTTAATTAACATGTTTCTAAATTTAAGAAATCTGGATTCCGCGCTAAATTGAAGCCGGCAATCATCAAAGATGATTGCCGGCTTCAATTTTAAAGTCGTCCGTATGAAATGAACTTGACGCCGTTTTCCCCGATTTTCGTATATTTTGTGCTTTTTAAAGTAGAAAACGACGGACTTTGTACAGCCGATTCGTCAATTTTTTCGATAAGCTTCATGAAATCTTCATCGGATAACTCGGCCTATGATGGAAATGTCTAAGTTGAAACAGGAATTTTCGTTTTCGTATTTCTGTTGACGATTCCCATAAAGAAAATATATTTACCTGACATATCTATCTAAATTTAAAGCAAACTGATCTGAAAATATCTTCTGCCGTCGACCATTCCGATATTTAAAAAACCGGCAATCGTTTTCGATTACCGGTTTTGTTTTATCTAGAAGTAATGAATTTCAAAGAAGCTGCAGGCATTCCACCTGTCTGTTGAATACGTATTTATAGTCCGGCTTGCCGGGCGTCATGAAGAAATTCAAATTCTTTTTATCCGAGTTGTGCCAATACCAGGTCATATAGTCCGACCGGACAATCTGTTCGGAAACGGGAAGAATCTTCAGATCGCTGAAATACAAGTTCAGAATATACGAATAGACTGTCTGGTCAAGGCGTTCTATTTCGGTATCCGTGCCTAGATATTTAAGCATCGCAAGCGTCATCCGCTCGAAATCCGAATTTATCTTACCGCGTCGCACGATTTTAAAACAACCTTGGAAAAGCGATCTGTATTCGAGATTATACCCAGCCTTCAGTACGACGTCTAAGAACTTTCTGGCCTTTTCCACTGGATATCCGCGCCATTTTATCCAGTTCGTGTACTCTGGAATAAACGTCGAGTTCAGGGGATGCGGCATCATGCACATGTCGTACGGACGTTCGTCCATTTTCTCTATGAGCTTCCTGAGAGGTCGCCGCACTTCTATGTTCGCGTCTATGTATATGCAGATGTCTGTCGTCACGTATTTGAATACATTGAAGCGTATCGAATAGCATCTGTCGAATACGCTCATGCCGAGGAGGCTTTCGTCGTATACCACGTTCCATGTCCTGGATTTCAGGTTCGGATCGTCAGTTACGAGGATGTATTCGCATTCTGGATCAGACTCAAGCACTTCATGGACGCGCTCGTATCCGTTTATGATATAGCACAGCACGGTGTATTTTTTATTCATTTTTCAGACAGCTTTCCCTTGAGGAATTCAACTATATGCTCGGAACTCGGCCGCGGCACCATGTACATTGGCTTGCCGTACGTCTTGGCGAACAGGCATGCCGCCTTCCGCATGTTGGCCATGTATTCCTGTCCTTTGTCTATCGTCGTGTTTTCTTCTCCGACGTTTTCAAGACAGTCTTCTCCGCCGACGATGTCCGCGAAGGCGTTGAACGGCGTGGAATATCCCGCAAGTCCGAAACGATACGCGTGCTCCGCGTGCTCGAGGAGGTTTATGTACCGCTCGTCCATGAGACCGACGTGCTGGAGCGCCTTTCTTTCGAAATACTGGAAGCATCCGCACAGTCTGGACGTTAGGCACAGTTTAAACTCGCCGTCCACGTAGATCATCCGCTGGTTGTTCTCCACGGTCGGAATCGTGTTCCAGTTCATGTGTCCAAGCCTGAAGTGCGTCGCGGCGTCTATGTATTTTCTGAATACCGAAAAGTCTTTTATCAGCATATCGTCTTCGAGGACGAACATATGATCGCATCCGGCGTCCAGCATCTAGATCAACGCCGTGTTCTTGCATTTGGCGATGCTCGTTTTTCCTGGAATGGATATATACGTAAATGAATCGTCGTCAAGATCAAATCGTACGCGTTCATATGGAATCATTCCGTTCTTTACGACGGTTATTAAGTCGACGTCTTCGCATTTGGATATCTGATCCAGGAGCTTTATGAAATTTTCCTGGCGGTTGTATGTAAGCACCGCCACGCCGAGTTTTTGGTTTTTATACATTTTGTCAGAGGTTTCCCAATTCTTCTTGAACAGAATCGCACTTCAAAAGTTCAAGAAATTCCTTTTCGGTCAATATCTTTACGCCGAGTTCCTTCGCCTTGCGGTTTTTCGACGAATTCGAATTTATGTCGTTGTTTATAAGATACGTCAGGCCTTTCGACACGCTTGAACGGCTTTCATATCCATACGACTTGGCCATTTTCTGGAATGCGCCTCTTGAACCGGACGAAAGACTGCCCGTTATGCAGATCGATCCAATCGAAACTGGTTCTTCCGGCTTTACATCCGACGCCGGATTCCATCTCGGATCGGAAGTCAGCTTTTCAAGGCACTCCAGCGGCTCGTCGAGGTCGTTCAGAAATTTTCCAAGGGTAATCTCGCCGATTCCGGCCGGAAGAATGTTTTTTCTAGACATCGACGTGAATTCGGACAAGTCTCTGCCCTTGCGTTTTCCGGCATAGTCCTCGATGAAATCAAGTCCGTAGAATGAAACAATCTTGTTCAAGAGCACTTCTGACAGACCCTGGAAATCCATGGCATAAAAGAGCTTTTCCTTCGGCGCGGAGAAAACTTTGCCGAGGAGCTGTCTGTAGAATTTCGTTTCGGATTTATATTTGTCGTTCGGCCTGAATGAAAGAACCGCGTCGAATGAATTTATTCCGAACTTCTTAAGCGACGCGTTCGAGACGTCTTCCACTCCCATTTTCTTCATGAACAACGTGAGCTTTTTGTTAACCTGCTCGGAACACCCGGCGTTCATGCACCGGAGATTCACGCCGTCCCGCACAAGTTTGCTTCCGCAGCAGGGGCATTCTTCTGGAAATTCTATGTCGGAGACGTCCGTATTGTCTAGAACCGCCTCCACATGCGGAATTATGTCATTCGACTTCGCTATCCTGACAACGCTTCCGTATTTTACGCCGAGGTTTTCGATTATATCCAGGTTGGCGGCTGACGCCCGCGAAATGACAGAACCGCCGAGCTCGACCGGCTCCAGCACGAATACCGGACATATGAATCCGTTTTTTGAAACGGACGACCAGTCCATGTCTATGATGCGGGTTGTCGCGACAAGCTCGTTTATCTTGAATGCCATCGCGTTCTTCGGACGGTACTCGTCCTGCTCGTTATACGCCGAATCGTCCGTCAAGACAAGTCCGTCACATGCGTATCCGTGTCCGAGCTTCGCCTTTTCGGTAAGAACCGTGCACAAATCTTCCGTATCCGGATCGATGGCATCATGCCACGCCGTTTTAAATCCAAGGGACGCGAGGATCCTGAACTGCTCGTTTTTCGTATACCTTTCGCCGAGTATCGTATAGGGGATGAACGAAACCTTGGATACTGTATCGATCGTCCAGTATTTCTGGTTCATCCACCCGGCGCAGACATTGCGTAGATTCGTCGCCGAATCCACGTTTTCGGACTCTAGAACCACGAGTTCGCCGCGGATGTATATTTCATCCTTAAAGTCTATTTCTGCAGGAAGTCCTTTTACGTACGGGGCCTTATCCGTATATGATACTCCGTTGTATCCGTCGCCACGGCTCGCGAACGACGTAAGCCTGCCGTTGACATAACGCGCGACCGAGCTGATTCCGTCAACCTTCGCCGAAATGTTCAGCTTCGTCTTTATGTATTTCTTAATGAACTTTCTAAGCGAGTCTGGATCTGAATTCTTGATTTTGTCCAGGCTACCCATGATGTACTTGTGCCTGAGCTTCTGTCCGGATTCGACCTGGCCTTCATTCAGCGATGACCGGAATTCCTCGTATTCGTCCGGAAACTGTTTCTGAAACGATTCAAGAAGCCCGTCGTATTCAAGATCCGACATGACGGGGTTTCCAAGCCTGTACGCCGCGTTGGCATCAGATATCTTCTTCTTAAGATCCGTAAATTCCATATTTAAATTGTACGCCGGATTTTGATTTTTTTAAATACATATTTTCCTTTAAATACAGACTTTGAAAATCCGGACAGCTTCGATTTGTCTTTTTTGGTAAATAGTTTAAACTTCTAGAGGATATTTAAATGATCAAGCGCAGAATTTCCAGAAAGACCTTGGATGAAAGCATAGAATCCATAATAGGCGTTTCGGCGCCAACGGCGCCCGATATGTTCACGGACGCAGACGGCAAAAAAATCCAGAAGACGCTGAACAAGCTGATTTCAGAGGAAATAGTCGCGAAGGACATATATATCGGGGCGATTATGGCGGCGTCCAGAGACGAAGGCTGCAAATTCAAGGAGCTTTTCGCGCATATAGCGAAGGACGAGCTTGAAGATCATGCCAAAAACCTCATATGCTGGGCGAAAGCGAACGGGTTTTCCGTGCCGTTTAAATACGCAGACTACTAGAAATTCTCGGACGGCGATCTGTGCCGGATCCTCGCGAAGATAAAGCCCGATTAGAACGCCCTGTGGTATGTCGACATAGCGATTAAATCTGAATACCTGGCGATTCAGTCGTATGAGGCAGAGCTCAGGAATCAGGCCGTTCCATACGAACTGCGCACGATCCTGTACAAGAACCTCACGGACGAGAAAGAGCATCTTGACCAGCTTACGACGCTTCAGACGACGCTTAACGCAGAGGCGACTCTGTACCTCTTCTGAAAATGAAGCTCACGGAAGACAAGTTCGACATGTCTAAAATGTATTTCCACGGCTCGAAGAGCGTGCGGAAATCAGACATAGACGCTCCGTCGACGCGGTATCCTTTTTACATTACGCGGGATCTGCATTATTCGATGGCGTTCGCCACGAAACCGCATTCAAGCGTCGGCGGAGACAGGGCGATTAAATACGGCGATACAGGATACGTCTACGTCATAGCGGTGAATCCGCAGGCTGAACTGTTTGATTTCAGGAAAGACGCATAGTCTGGGTATCCGGTAATGCGGAAAGTATTTCCGGATTCATTTGTGGATCTGGTAGTCAAAAAATATTCAGACACATCTGACATATACATGTTCGGAAGCTGGGCGCTCAACTACCTTTATCCGATAGTCATAGACATGGCTCTGCATCAGACGTCCCCCGAATTCCAGGCGCACCATAAACAGCTGTGCGATTTCTATTTCAAAGAAGACCTCGACAGATACCTGGACGAAGACGGCGAAGTCCATCAAATGCTCGAGTTTATATTCGACAAGCTGAAAAATCTCGGCTATGACGGCGTGATAACGTCTGAAACCGACAATTTCAACGGCAAATCGATATCCGTTTCAACAGACTACGCCGTCGGCATGTGGAACACATCCGGATTCCACATTTCGGGCGCGCCGCTTAAATATAGATTCTGCAAGAAGATAAATCCGAAATTCATCGACAACGAAACAGATATTTCGGCGCTGGAAAAAGCTGAAAAATATATCCAAACGTATAAACGGCTTTTTCAGAAGAAAAATTAAAAAACAAAAAACCCGAATTAAATTCGGGTTTTTTGTTTAAAGCACCGGATCATTGAATCCGGCACAGGAAATCACGAAACCGTGATTTCAATCTCATCCGACTTCTTTTCTTCCACAATGTGGAGCGGAAGCCTGATCGTAAGAATGCCATCCTTGTTCTCGGCGGTAATCTTGCTCTGGTCGCAGCTCGGCGCGAGGGCGAGCGTAAACGAATACGCCTGAAGGGAAATCCCCTTGTATACATATTCTTCCTCGTCCTTCTTCTTGATGTTGGACGTTCCGCACGTCACGATGAGCTTATTGTCGCAGATCTTTACCTTGACGTCGTCTTTGGCAAAAGGCGTCGTCACGACGCGAAGCTCCTGCGCGATGACCTTGCCAGACTCGTCCTTGATATTGACGAGGTTATGCGGCCGGCGGATGTTCCTGAAACCGACTTCTTCGATTTTTCTCGAATTGGCCGAATTGTTGAACAGGTCCATCATTTCCCACACGGGATCTTTCCATAGGTCTAGCATTTTTGTTTTTCCTTTCGATGTTATTTGTTAATCATCTCTTGTCTTAACCGGCGGCGGAACAGTTTCTCACCGCCGATTTCGACAACGAATATATTTATATCCTTTCAGGAAAATCAAAGAACGCGGAAATTTGTCTCCGCGTTCTTTGACCGACATTTGACTAATATGCGTCAAAGCGCCATCAGATGTCGAGCGACGCGAGAAGCGCATCTGTATCGATGTCGTCTTCCTGCTTCGCGGCGGGCTTTTCGGGAACAGGCTCCGCCGGCTTACTCGCCGCGGGCTTGACCGGATCAAGGCCTTCGTTATCCGGATCGCCGAGCAGATCGTCGATGTCCTTCACGGAGACGTCGTCGTTCGGCTTTTCGACCGCGGCGGCCTTGATTTCCGCGGCGGCAGGCTCCGGCTTGATGTCGTCTTCCGGCTTCGTGTAAACCGGGATTTCCTCCTGATCCGGAATGTCGTCGTTGGACACCTTGCAGTATTTGTTGTAGAAGGCGTCAATCTCGGCCGGAGTCGAAGACGTATAGTAAAGGCTGTCGAAGTTCATTTCGTCGACCGTCTCCTTCGTTATCGACGAAATGTCATATGGCTTCGTCGAAAACAGGATGGTGTCGATAACACGCTTCTTGAACGTGATCTCGTTCACCTGGCCTTCATTGTACTTCTGCTCCTCCTCCGACATGTGGATGCAGCAGTCGACAGCGTTCCGGCCATTAAATACGGAATGCTTCATCGATTCCTTCATGATCTTGTCCCGGAATTCGGCGTACTTCTTCTTGTCATTGAAGATGATGACGCGGAACTTTCCGTTGTTACCGTCATAGCACGGATCATTCACGACGTAGACTGGGACAATCGCCTGGTACTTACGGCTGAAAGTCTTGTTCTTACGTGACGCCTCGCGGTCCTTGAAATTAGAATCCTTATAGACGCCCCAGTATTTCCCGGCGAACTTGCAGACCTTGCACGACTCGTACCGATCTCCCTCGACGTGCACGTGCGGGGTGACCGGGCATATGATTTCGTCCTCGAGCACGGGGGTTCCCTTTTCAGGATTCTTCCCCCACATCTGATGGACATACCGCACGATATGCGGATCATCGCGGTCAGACGCGCCGTTGGTCGGAGAGAACGCGAGAAGCCTGAACCTGTAGTAGGTTCCCTTGGGGGACGGACGGATGGTCAGGACGTTGCTGCGCGGGCGCTTTGCCCCTGCGGACTTCGAATACTTTGGAAGCGATGACATGAACGTACACATGGTATTTTCCTTACATTAGTTAACGTTTTTAATTTTTTTCTTAATTTTCAACTGTTTCACCCGAAACAGTCAAATCATCTATAAAATATGCGCCCAGGATTTAAACATTGAAGCAGACACGAAAAACGGACTTCATTCACCGGCGCCGCGCGAACGAAGTCTGGAGATAGCCTTGTTCGTCAAATCAAGCGGATTGACGCTTACGTTTTTCACGTATTTCATCGCGTTGTTCACGTCCACCGAATATACGTCGTAGTATTTCACCAGATCCGCAAGCTCGCACCTGCTGAAATAATCCAGCCTTGGGACTATCTTATCGAAATTCGGTATGGCCGCCAGATAATATTTAGATATCCTACCGCCGGCTACATAGTTTCCGAGGGCTTTCCTGTCGATGACAGCCTTCAGAAAATCCCTGGCCGTGAAATATCCGCATTCAACGCATTCGTGCGCGATGTTTCCTACCGATTTCATGAACCATTTGAATATGCTCTTCATCTTATGCCCGCGCTGTATGAAATCCTTGTAGTCTTCGAATGTACGGCGATCCGTTATGGACTTGACGTCGTCTTCGCCGTGCTTTCCATCCTGAATGAAATGCCTGATAAAAGGCTCGACATCGAGGCCTCTCGAAGAGAAAACGTTTCCGAGTCCGTCGAATACAGATTTGTACTTCAAGTAGAGCGTCCTGTATCCGACTTGTTCGACTGGAAGCGGCCGTTTTATTCCAAATTTCTGAAACTGCGCGTAGTATTTAAAATACTTCGCGCATTCAGCGCCCTTTTCGTCAATTTTCCGAGTCATCAGAAATCGTATTTCTTGTTTTTGCGGATTTTCATGCTGCCTTTGCGCCCTGTCCTGCGCTTACGCGGCACGTATTTTTTATACTTGAGGCTTTTTTGGATCTTCTTGACAAACGTTGCATTGAACAGATGCGAATAAAATCTGTACATCAGCCTGAAAAAATAGAAGACGTCTATATCGTATTTCGCCAGGAACTGCTTCATGAACTTAGAATCGTTTATGACGTTCAGCATTTCGCTTCTAGCCTGGGCGTCCGTAAGTCCACGGGCCGCGAACGCCGGAAATTTTTCATGGATTTCCTTTATCATCTCGAAATCGTCGAATTTTCCGAGCGCGTCCGCGCCGCTGCAGAAAATATCAGTTATTGAATCGTATGAATTTGAATGGAAACTGTTGTATTGAAGTCCTGCCGGTTCGGGCGTTTCCAGTCCCTCCGAATTTACCAGGTCAGATTGGTTCTATGCTTCTTCTGTCGCTCTGCCGTCTATGTCAGTAAGTTTCTTGTCGAATTCGCATATCTCATCGGCGATTCTGTCAATCGCTCCGTCTAGTTCTGACTCGGCGTCTGGTTTGCGTATTGTGTATTTTCTCGGACGTTTTGCGGATTTGGGCTGTTCCTGTCCAGCGGCCTGGAACGGCTTCGATATAAACTGCACCGCCGATTTCAGCGCTTTTGCCAACGAGACTTTCTTTTTTTCGGATTTCATCAAAATGACTTATTTTTAAATATATATACTTAATTTAAATTGAATTAAGGTCGTTGCTCGCGTCTTCCAGGTTCACAAGCGTATTCGATATTTCATCGCCGGCCTGGTCGGACGTCACGTCTGGATCGAATGACAGATCCTGGAGGTTCAGGGTGTTCGGATCAAGCTGGAATGTAAGCGAAGTGCCGACCCGTCCGCCGAGGCGGTTCTTGAGCAGCCGCGCCTGGATACGGCCGGATTCACGGTCTTCCTGCGGCTGAAACAGGGCCATGAGGAAATCAGCGGTATGCGCGATGCCCCTTGACTGGGAAATATTCTCCATGCCGATGTCCTTGTTGTTCATGCCTTCCGAATTGCACTGGACGGCGGATATGACCGGACAATTCGACGTATAGCTGAGTGCGCGGAGCTTCTCGGATACCTCGAGCCCGTCCATGAACATATTGTCAGTCTTTATCGACGACTTGAGAAGGTTGAGGTAGTCGACTATTATGATGTCGACTTTATGCCCCGCGTTGCGGAGACCCTCGAGATATGCCTGTATGTCGTTGCATGTTATGCTGCGCGGCGGATATTCTTTGATATACAGTTTGGAATCCGGATGGTCTTCGTGGAATTTCTTGATGCGCTATACGGCGCTTTCCTCGTTTTCCTTCAGCCGGTTGACGTTGCTGTTCGAAATATGCGCGTCGAACCGCATGGCGTAGACGTCTTCCGACATTTCAAGCGAAATGACGACGACAGAGAGGTTCTGCTTCAGGAAATTGACGGCCATGTTCGAAAGAAATACGGATTTTCCGAGACCGGCCTGCGCCATTATGAGATACAGAGAACGTCCGTCCTTCAGAAAACCGCCGTTCGTGTACATGTCCAACGCCTGCCATCCGGTGGAAATCTTCGCCTCCGGATTGTTTATGTATTCCCAATGCCTGGACATGGCGTTTTCGTCGAAGTAGTCCATGCCTATGTCCGTATCGTTGAACGTCAGCCTCTGCACGCGGTCGAAGTTCTCAAGGCATTTGTCCACGACTTTCTCATATGATTCCGGACTTTTCTCGAGCAGCTCGGAGTTATCCCACAGGGCGTTGTAGAACGCGTTTCTCCGTATGAACTCCTTTAGGTTCGAGTTGAGCGCGTTCTCGTCCATGTTGAGATTGAGACGCTGAACATCCAAAAGCATGGACTGAACGTCTGCGAAGTTTATGCCCTCACGGTGGACTTCCTCGTATTTCTTGACCATTGCCGAAATGACCTGTGTATTCGGAATGGAGCTGTACTTCCCGTAATATTTAAGAACGAGCTGTATGACGAGTCCGATGTACGGGGTCTTAAACCACCGCTTGTCGTATACGTTGGACAATATGTTCGTCCATTTCTTGTCAGCAAGCGCCTTTTTGAGAAGAAGCTTTTCAAGTGTTTCGCTGTTGAAATCAAGTTCCATGTGGGATAATATGCCCGCCCAGGATTAGTTCCAGGAGCTGTATCCGTCGCGCGTCTTCGTCGGACCGCCGAATACGTATGGCCGGCGCGGCGACGCCGCGCCGGACTCGGAGTACATGTTCCGATGTTCGACTTCGACCGGACAATCCGCGCGGATTTCCTGGAACTTAACGGGTTCGGAAGAAGATCCGCCGCGCGCCGAAATATTTCCGGTTCCGGATTCAGACGGTCTTGCGCCTGACTTCATATTGGAGAGCTCTTTCTTCAGCGCCTCGATTTCCCGGACCATCTCGGTGTTCCTGACTTTGCATTCCAACAGCTGCGAAGTCAGATCTGAAAGCTCCGATTCAAGCCTGCGGTTCGAGACGATGTACTCCTCGAGCCGCCTTTCAAGATTGTCCTTTTCAGTGGAGAGCTCTTTCATGTGCTTTTCAAGTTCGTCGTATTGTTCAAGCTTGTCCTGAACTGGCTTCGACGGTTTAAGAACCGCGTGTTCTTCTGAAGGCGCCTGAACCTGCAGCATGCTTTTAACAGATGTATCCGCGGCGCCGTCGAGTGAAATCTTGTTTGGTTTGATTCTTTTTGACATATTAAATCTTTCTTTGAATAATTTATGTATTTAGAAACCGAATTTCAAATGAAATTCGGTTTTAATTTAAGCGGAATCCGTATGATGGATTACGAATCTAGCCCTGAATCCGTTTTCTAGACGTCCACGCGTTCAGCTCTGTTCAGGACCGCCGACAGGCCTGACGGTTATCTTGTCGATGCACCTGAAACTGAAGATCGCCATTATCCGGCGGTTGAATTCCATATGCGTGAATCCCTGGAATCCCGCATCGAAGATGTCCTTCCACATCTGAAGAAGGATTTTCTCGTCCGGGGTTCTGCCCCAATGCGTCCGCGCTGCCTTTTGCAGGATTTTAGCCTTTTCACGGAACGCCGTCGCAATGGCACGCCATTCAGGCGTATCGGCCAGAGTATGCAATTCGCCGCTGGCGGGGCGGCGCTTGTGCGGCGCCAGTACGTTCAACTGGTACGCGAGGTCGTTCAGGTCGGTCCTGCCTTCGTTTACCTTGTCTATGAGCGCGGCTGGCCAGCCAAGCTTCGATGTTTCGTCTTGGTTTGAAAAATCGAGGATGTTCAGCTCGGTTTCGTCTTTAAGATCTATTTTGTAGACCCCGAAATCGGCATAGTTTTTCGCGTACGAAAAATCACGCGTCAGAAAGAACGGAGAACTCCACGTCGGGTTAACAAGGCGCAGGTTCCTGCTCCGGTTGTTTCCAAAATACCATGGCCGTGAAACGTCGATGTCTGACTCGGATAGCCCGGCTATCTGTTCCGGATTCGGCTTCATCTTAGAGTCAGGCTGTTTTCCTGAAATACAGGGCGATGAAATCGTCGTCGTCTACCATGATCGGAAAGACGGTCATGCCGTTGATCACTGTCCAGTCAACCCTGCCGCCGGCGACATACGGCTTCAGTTCGTTTTTGAGGAAATCGAGGAACGCCTCGGCGGAGACCGGGACATCGGATCCGTTCATCTCGCAGAAGCGCTCGACCATGTCCATGAACCAGTCCTTGAATTCGTCGACCTTCTCTTCTGCAAGTTCCCCGGCCTTGTCGTCCGCCTGCCGTTCGTCAGGATATGAAGCCGGTCCATATCCTTCAGGCGAGAGATCTGAATCGTCGTGCATCTCGACGCCGTACTGCTCTGGATCTTCCATGACGACGTCGTACATGATGTCCTTCAAATCTCCGGCAGCCTGCATATCAAGCTTGCCGTAGAAATCGGCCATGCCGTTGACAGGAATCATCCGGGAATCGCCGACGCGAAGCACAAGCCCGCAGCCGAGTTCGCGCGCGACGGTCTCGACGAGCTTGTCGCACTTGTTCTGATCAAGCAGTCCGGACTCAGACACAAACCGTCCCGTTTCGAGCTGCCTCGTCCAAAACGCTATCGCCTCGCGGATTGTCTTCTTCGAGTATTTCTTCATTTAAAATTCCTTTATTTTTTATATTTACATAAATCCTGACGAGAAAGACATAGGATCTTTAGTTTATAATGAAGCTTGTTCAGCGAATACGGTCACCGTGAAACGAAACAAATTAAACTTGCAGTGTCCTGTCATACACGCAGGGCTAGACTCTGCACGCGTTCTTGTTCCATCTGTAGTCGTTGTAGTGATCGATGAAATTGGCATTCGGATCTCCGAAATGTTCACCGTATTTCAGCTTGCAGTCGAAGAACTTCTTTCGGAGATCGCGAAATTCTTCCGTTAACGGCGAATTATGCGGAGCAAGAAGTTGAACGTTTTCGGCCATTGGCCCTTTTTCATAGCCCATGAAGAAAATCTCCCTGAAAAGCCACCAGTTGTTATCGTACGATCTGGTCACTACGAACGGACACTCGAGCAGGACGTCGGGAAACGGCCTTATCGGAAACGTGTCGGCGTCCAGGTATATTCCGCCGTATTCGCCGAGAAGCGTGTACCTATAGACGTCGGCGAGCTCCTGGATGAAAGGCTTTTCCAAGTTCCAGTGTTCGCGTGTATACGCCACGGCATTCCGAAGAAGACGGTCTTTCGGATTTTCCACTTCCGCGACGTTCCAGTGCAAGACGTCAACCTTGAACGCCGGATTGACTTCGGAAAACGTCTTTGCCGAAAAATCGACGTACGCGGGTCTCTCGTCGCCGAGCCAGATGAAGAAAATCTGTTTAGGAATCATGTAGAATATTTTAAAGTCTTAAATTTTTAAATTCGTCGACTGACCAGACTTCGATGAAATTCAGGCGGTTCGTCCTGGCTGTTTCGCGCTTTTTCGGATCAAGCTCCGTCCAGACATAGACTGCCCGGCTGTAGTATTCAGACGTCTTGGCCTTCGCCGTGAGGAATCTGAGCCGTGCGGCGTCGGCTGGGGACTCTGGATCGAATGGATGAAACCCGTGCGTCCATGTTCCGTTGAATTCTATGTACAAATCGAGGCTTTTAATGTAGAAATCACATCTGAACGGATATTTATCTGATCGATACTGCCGTACAACGTCGTCTCCGCCGAATTTTCCGGCCAGTATGCGCATGCATTGGTCTTCAGCTTTTGATTTTCCGAATGATCCGTTTCTGCGCATCGTCTGGAACGCCTTTCTCCTGATGTCCTCTATGTCGAATCCAGATCTAAGGCCGTTTTCTGAAAACGCGCATCTGAAGCCGTTGTTTCTGAAGCACGTCTCCTGCGCCTTCTGAACGAAGTCGCCCGAATGCCATTTTCCGCCGTTCTCCGCGTACCTCGTCCGGCGGGCCTTCTCCGTGTTCGAGAAATTCTCGTCGCCGTACCGTTCGAGCTTCGTCGCCTTGGATTTCTCGCGGTTCGTCCAGTTCCATGCGTGTCCGTTCCCGGTTTTAGTCAGCTTCGACTTCTCGTCGCGTTTCCGCCAGAAATCCGGATCTTCCGCGACGTGCCGCTTCTGCGCGGAAACCACCTGTCCGACATGCCGAGGATCCGCGTTCATGCACTTGACGGAGCATCTTCCGGGATAGCCTACGCGGAGGCGCGTGACGTTCTTGCCCTGGAACGGCCTTCCGCAGACGGGGCATACGACGCGCGGATCCGTCCAGTCTTCTATGCCGTTCAGAATCCAGAACACCTTCGTGGTCAGGTCGTACGCCGAATCCGACAGCAGCGGCGTCTTCCGTTCAATCCAGTCGAGAAGCGACTTCATCTCCGGGGATTTCAGGACGGTCTTCACGTTCCTGTGCGCGGAGACCACCGACTTCAGCTGTTTCAGATTATGTGTGTCGTATCTGTCCATGAATGGAATGAACCGTCCGCATTTGCGGACGGTTCGTTTAGACGCTATTCAGTTATTATTCCGGAAGCTGCTCGTCTGAAAGACCGTCCTCGATCTTGTCCAGCTCGCGGCTTATCGAGTTCGAGTATGTCATGTTCTCTATCGACTTGCGGTTGAAGTCCTCAATAAACGTATCCCAGATACTGCCGTTGGAGATGAGTTCCTTGTACGTGATCTTCTTGTCCGAGTACGTCTTGCAGACGTATCCGCCCCGGACCTGTTCGAGGAATCCCATCTTCACGGCGTCCTCGATGAGGCCGTCGTACTTCGCTATGCCGGTGTTGAAGTCTACATAGACGGTAGCCGTATACGCCGGCTTGCAGACCCTGTTCTTCACGATGAAGAACTTGATGCGCGCGCCCTTGAAGAACCCTATGTCCTCGTCCCCGCGTTCGAGTCCGGTCATGAATTCCGTGTCCTGCGACTTTATCAGGAGCTTTTCGCACTGCACGATGACGTGCGACGCGAATTCTATGCCCTTGCCGCCGGCCATGTTATGGACCTTCGACGCGAACATCGCTGACGGATCCTGATATTCATGGTTGATTATCAGGAGCGTCGCGTTCGACTGCACGACCCTCATCATGAGTCCACGCATGAGGTTGTTCTTCATCTTGGCGCCGATACCCATGTCGACCGAGTTCTTGTCCTTGTTGACGGCGTCGCTGACGAGCTTGTCCGCGGCAAGCGCGCCGTACGAATCTAGAATGCATAGCGCCCGGACGTCGTCGTTGTTCTGTGGATCGGCGAGGTATTCCTGTCTGGCCTTCACGAGCATGTCGTACGTCTGCAGCATCTTGACAGAGCACTGTTCGATCGACGCCACCGGTATGTGGTTTACCTTCGACATGTCTACGCCGTGCTGCTTGAAGATGTTGACGAGTGTGCCGCCTTCCGAGTCGAAGACGTATACGACGTCGATTTTTCCGTTCTTCAGGGCGAGCGCCGCGGTATTCGCCGCTATAAACGACTTACCCGAGCCAGATAGCCCGAATAACGTCGTTATTCGGCCGCATGGGAACCCCTTATGAACATCTCCGGTTAGAACGCGGTTCAAGCCGAAGTTGCCGGTGTCCAGGAAATCCTTCACTTCGGCGTATGTCGATTCGGTAATCGGCTCCGCTCCGGTCTGTTTCCTTATGTCTTTAAGTACGTCTTTCAGTTTCATATATCTTTAAATCCTGAATATATTTTTCTATTTCAGGTATTTAAACTTAAATAATCGGATAATTAAATTTACCCGCCGCCGGCGTTCGACAGGTGCGTCATGGAAAACCTTGTCTGCGATGAAAACCGCCGCGAAGAATTGACGGACGTCCTGTTGAAGTCAGGCGCCGTCCTGAAGTGAAAGCCTGCGCCTGACCTCGCTGCGGCGCAGATGTCGCTTCACTACCATATAGTATACGCAGACGCGTATAAGCCTGTGTCTGAGCTGCATCGACTTGGATAGAAGACCGATCATCCTGTCTACGTCGGGATTTATCCAGCCGCATCCCCCTCGCCGTATGATTTCGTTCCATACCAGAACGAGGTTTCGCGTAGAGTATTTGAACTTTACGGCGGGCGGCTTCAGGCCGTTTTTAACCGCCTGCCTGTACGCGGCCTTGTCCTGTTTCGTCTTCATTACGCCGGCGAATTTCTTCCAGAACCTCGCGAATATCTTGTCAAGCGTCGCGTGGGACATGTTGAACCGTATCTGTCGCTGAAGCACTTCGAAGTATATGAAGAGCGGCGAGTGTTTTCTTACGTGCTGTGAAAGCACGACGTTCGTGAAAACGTCGATCTGGAACGGAACGAACATTTCCGAAATGCGGCGCCCCATGTAGAACGACATGTACGGCGTCTTCATCTGGACCGTGTATTCGATGTACCGCCCGTCCCGCGTAAGCAGGCATATGTCATATACGTCGTCCGTTTCGGACTGGACGTAGACGAATACCTCAGAAAGCGGTATCTTCTGTATAGTGGACGCCAAATCAGTCCCTTACGAGCACGACGTTGTTTGGGAAAGGCAGCTTAGAGTCTAGGTCGATCTTCCAGTACAGGCGGTCGACGTAAGGCTCGAACGTGCAGTACCGTGAAACCTGTCCGGCGTGGTCGCCGTGAGTGGAGACCGGATGCGGATACGACGATATCTCGTTTCCGGACGCGTCTGCGTATACGCTGAGCTGCGGCGTTCCATATGAATCGGACGAAAGATATCCGGAAACGGGAAAATGCGCGTGGTCGGTGAATCCGCCGTTGTCGACGCAGAGCATGTATTCCTCCATGTCGAATCCCCTGTATGTCGGGTAGAATCCGAAGTCTATCCGTTCGATCGTGGGAATGTCGTCGTAGACGTCGTCGCTGATATTCGGGTTCGGGACTTCCGTCGACAAAGTGGATTCGACATACCTGGGCGTATACGCCGATACGCTGCTATACGGGTTCTTCTTCTGGAAATCGTCTATCTGATCTGGTTTTATTTCCGTCACGACGTTTGACAGAACCGTCGAAAGCCATGTGGATATGATTGTCGGCTTGATCGCCTTGAGCGGCTTTGAACCGGCGAAAAGATAAGTCTTGAACGTGAACTGGAAAGTCGCGGTGACGACGTCGTCCTGACTGCCGTCCAGCTCGCCGCTGTGCTCTTCGTTCACGCTGTCTTGCATGACGATCTGGCAGTTCATCTGTATGTCGCTGAACTTCGGATGCCTGAATCCGACATAGACGTCAGAATTGAAGAACACCATGAAGTTCGACGCTATCTTGTCTATGTCCTGCGGATATTTGGCCATTACGACGACGTCGTAGCTGACGTCAACGGGAACCGGCGTCATGAGGCTGTAGACGCGCCTGTACGAGTTTATCTCGTACTTTATCTCGTTGTTCATGTCGTTCAGACGCTCGCCGTTCCGCTGGAAGCCGGTGCGGGTTATGGCGATTATCGGGAGTTTCATCATTCCCTTGCGGTCGGGGTTGGCGAGACCCTTCAGGATGCGCGACTTCTGGTCTATGACACAGTTGACGGGCACGAGATACTTGTTGCCGTCCAGATCGGTCCGCTCTATCTGGATATTCTGAAAAAGACGCCTGAACATGATGTTGCAGACGCCGAGTTCATTGTTAAAGCTCCGGAATTCCATATAAATACTTACAATTTAAAATGTTATTATACGAGCCCTGTTTCCATCGATACGGGAAATATGTATAGTATCTTTAAATGGTTTATTTTTATTTAATTTAAATTCATGTAGCATAAGATCAAAGGTCTAATAATCTTGAAGTTGGCAACCATTTTCAATGGTTGCCTTTTCTCGGCATGGAAACTATAAATATTTTAAAAATGAAATCATTGTAAATATTTACAATATCAAAAAATTCAAGAAAAATGTCACTTCTTCAGAGTGGTATAGAGTTTATTTGTTCTCCAGCTGTTTTTCTGTCACGACGTGAAATTCATATCCCTTGGACTTCGCGAGCTTTCCTGCGGCTTCCCATTTTGACTGGTTCGTCAGCCACGTCTTCATCGCGTTCAGGTTAGTTTTGTTCCTGGGCGGATGCGTTTCGCATTCTGACTTCACTTCGACCCATATGGTCTTCCGCATGGTCCCGGCCGCGACGACTAGAGTGAAGTCTATGAAATACCTGCGCACCCGGTTAGACGCCCTGTCGAAATACCGTATGCACTGAGGCTCGTATGACCACTGAAGTATGGCCGGATTGGAATCCGCGTACCGCATGAAAAGAAATTCAAGAGTGGATTTGTAGACAGGCGTCTACTGTCCGGTGTATTTTCCCGGATTCTGCATTTTGAACGCGCCTGTCTTGGCGTGGCTGTACTTTCCGCGCCTGTTTGGATCTGGAATGTTTACCATGTCAGATATTTATCGAAAACGCCCTTCTGGAAACAAACGTTTTCTTTCGTATTTCGGTTTTTCTTCCTTTTCCCAGAAACCGTTTTCGAGAAGGTACATTTTCATCTGAAGCCTGTCGCAGACAAGCCTGTCAAGGGTCTTCGGATCGGCGAACGACTTGAAGTCGTTCCTGGCGATGACGTATTCGTTTATGTCCTTCTGCTTCGTATTGGCGTTAAACCACCTGAAAAACCTGAAGTTTTCGCCTTTGCTGACGTATTTTACAAGAGATTCGAGACCCGGTCTGTCGTTGTCGAACGATATGCACAGCTGATGGTCTGGCCACCTCGTCCGCAGAAGGTTCAGCTGGTATTCCGTTATTGACTTCGTGCCGACGGCGACGCCGTTTTTGACGAAAAGCGAATCGTATACGCCTTCGAACACGAATATCTTGCCGTATGACGGATCGATATTGTCGATGCCGTACACGAGCTTCTTCGTGTTTTTCGGGAATATGTACTTCATCGGGCCGAACTTCTTGAAGTCGTTGATCTGGTAATACGCGTCGACGCCGTTCACCCTCCATGGAATGAGAATGTATTCGCGGTCGCCGGCCTTGCTGAACACGGAATAAAGCGGATCTTTCAGAAAAGGCGTCTTGAACAGGCCGCGCCCTTCGAGATACGCCAGCGCGTCTTTGGTAAGAGGATTGCGCCACGCCGGCTTTACGGCGTCTTTAAAGCTGAACAGGCTCGGCTCAGTATCTGGTTTTTCCGAATAAGACGACAGCTGTCCCGAAAGACCCGATTTCAGAAACAGCCTGACATATTCGCGCCGTATTTCATGGTAGTCGGATCCAGACAGCGCCTCTATGAACTTGATGCCGGACAGAGAAATGCCGCAGTTGAAGCAGTAGTACGATCCTGTCCTGAGATAGAAGAATCCACGGCGCTTCGTCTCGGACTTCTTCGAGTCTCCGCAGAACGGGCATTTGAAGTTAACCTTGTCGCCGACTTTGTAATTCGGCTGAGGCATATACAGCATCGCCTTTTCGTCGACGAACTGTATGTATTCATATGATTTCATTTCTTCTTTCTAAGACCGCTGGGATCTTTGCCGTTCAATATGCAATTGAGAACCTGATCCAGTATAAGCGCGTTGTCTGGATTTATCGTAATGAAGCCGACGATTTCCCAGGCCTGCAGGCTTATCGTATTCGGCCTGCCTTCTATTATGTTATACGACATGACGGAAAGGGCGTCCTTCGTCCGCATTCCGTCTCCCCTCAGCCTGAACGCCTTTTTCTTCGCGTCCGCAGTCTTAGCCTGCAGAACGGATGCAAGCCTCGTATTCGACGTGTAAAGACCCTCCGCGTATCCGTCTTTGCCGAGCGGCTTGAACCTTAAATGCGCGATGTTAAACTGCAAAAACAGTTCAAGATCTCCTTTGCAATGCCTGAGTTTAAGCCACTTTGGCGCGTCCTTCGCGGCCGCCTCGAGCGTGGGGCCGCCTGATTCGCGGAGGAGCTGTATCAGCTTTTCAGGATCCATGTCATTCCTTGATCATCGAAATGTATATGTTCATATCGAAAAACGTGTCGTTTTTTCCCTGCACGCGGTTTTTGCATACGATGACGTTATAGTTCATCAGATGGACGTCTATGTTTTCGGATTCAACGACGTTCAGGAGGTTGAACCTCTCCAGGTCTAATATTATGTTCCTGTTGTCTGGTATCTGCCCGAACGTCACGAGGCCAAGCTTCAGCGTAAGCTCGTTGTTGAGCGACGAAGATCTGTCTCCGAGGGTTGCGAAGACCGAATTGTTCTCCATGTCGGGTTTCGTCTCAACGTAGACTCGCGCCTGCTTTGAATCGGAAAATATGAAGGCATGTCCGTTCAGACGCTTTATGAGATCCGAACTCGTGGTAAACCTGAACACGGTATCCATCTTCGTCTCGATTTTCTTCGAAACCCAACGCTCGATGATGTCGGGACTGCATGTCCTGAACTTGTTTCTGAACTTCTTCGACTTGAAGTTCAAAGATCCCTGGCAGTATTCTAGCTCGACGCCCGAGTAATCCCCCTTATGGACTTCGCGGACCGTCTGTATTATTCTGTACAACATCTGCATCTTCTCTATGCAGAAAGAAAACTCCGAATCTCCGCATATGGAATTAGACGAAATTTCGCATCGTCCGGAATTCCCCCTTGCGCCGTATATCTCGAATCCTGCCGTGGATATCTGGAACTTCGCCGAATCGAGCATTTTCGTCGAAGCCTTCACAAGATCGGCGAACAGGTCGAAATCATTTATGATTATGTGGTTTCCCTTCATATGAAGATATCATGCTCGCCTAGAAAACCGAAGACGGCGTTTAAACGCCGTCTTCGGTTTGATTGCGCGCGGGCTGCTGGTTTACGGCGCGCAGTTTCTCCAGGACGCGTACAAGCGGCGGAGTAAGTGGAAACTTCCACTTCTGCCTGAATTTGAGCTCGTTCTCGAGAAACTTTTCCTCTAAGATCGACTTCCCGACTGAAAAATGCCGCAGGTCTTTCCGCACTATTACGCCGAGCTTCAGTTTGTATTTAATCATCGCCTGCGTTGAGATGTCCGTGTCGTACATGTCGAACGCGCCAAGATTTTCATCGAACCTGATGTCCGACATCAGCGCGTTTTTTCCGAATATTATGCATAGGCCGTCTATGCATGCGACTTCATGATCTGTCTCCGGCCTGTCTTCGCTGAAAAAGGACGTCATTCCGCCAAGTTCGCCATGCGTAACGCACCCCCACCGTTTATCCGGACACGGACGACTTGACGTGAACCAATTGAGCGGAGTCTGAGATATGTTCATCATCTGCGTGCCGCACAATCCAAGTATGTCATATTTCCCGGATACAGACTTAAGATGTTCCGCAAGCCCGATTACGTCAAGCCATACGTCCGAATGCATCAATATATGAAAATCGACGTCGTTTTTCTAACGTGTTTCGGAAAGAGCCTCATTATATACCTTCGATATCGGCCTTGAATTATCGGCCACGAATCTGACGTCGAATTCAAAATCCCCGGTGTTTTTAAAGGAATCCGCCTAAAGCTGAAAATCCCCGTTCTTCGATACGATGGTAAAGCGTATTTTCATGACGCGCTCCAGGTAATATCTTCAAACACAGGATTACAGGTCATTTCCTGAATCCTCCACCAGAATCCATCTACGGGCCTCGATGTGTTTCCCGATGAGGTTTACGACCATGTTGTTCTTGTCGTTGACGATCCTGAAATTGCTCGCCTCCTCGTTGGAAAGACGCACCCACTGTTTCTGGTATATCGCGCCGTTGTCGTTCTTTATGTCTATGCCGCCTATATGGTAGAACTTCGGCTTCGATTTATATTCATTGCTTACGCAGACGTCTGCATCCGGTTCTGAATCCTATTTCTAATCCGCGGGCGGCGTATCAGATTTTTCAACGGCGGAAGAGTCTTCGCCTTTCGGACGACAGTCTTCTTTATCCTCGTCTTTTTCGCATTGACTCTGTTTTTCGTTAGCCGCAGCGGCCTTGCCGCCTTCTTCATCCGGATCGTCTTTTATGTTGTTCTTCGCCTTGTATTCGTCTCTTTCCCGCTGGGTCATCGGAATCTCGCGTATGATTTTGAATCTCTGATCGCACGCCATATAGTCCCGCTGCAGCTGCGTGAGCTCGTCCTTCGACGAGACGATTATCGACATGTTCTGCTGGTACATCAGCGGCCGCCACTTCGGCGGCTGATTGTCCGGAACGTCCGTATAATCCGCTTCGAAAACCTGTATCTCGAATTTTTTCGGGGTATTCTTCATTTCGTTTTTTCTCTGCCTAAAAAAATTGATTATGAAATCAAAAAACTTCACAATATATATAATACTTAAATTAATTTAATCGAACTTATATTATTGTTTTTTTCAACGGTTATGACCCTGTCAAACAAATCCTGGTTAAGCTCGGGACGGTGTGATATTATGTATATGTTCTGATGCATGTTCTTGCAGTATTCATTCAGTATCTGCATTATATTCTCGATGCAGTTCGAGCTTATCGCCGAATCGAAATATTCGTCCAGCACGAGTATGTTGGACGTCATACCGTTCCTGATTTGCATGAAATCCCGGAACGCGAAAGACGTCGCTATCATTATACGCATCCGTCCTCCGGCCGAAAAGTTGTTGAATTCCCAGTTGCCGCGTTCTGTTATGAAAGTATAGTCCATGTCTTCGTCGAACTTCACGTAGTATTTCGCGCCGAGCTTCGTCAGATACGTCTTTATCCTGTTGTTGAGGAGCACGACCAAATCCCGTATGATGAACTTCCTGAGCGTGTCCTGCGACACTATGTTCTCGGCGAATTTCAGGTACCTGTGCCTTTTTTCGTATTCAGCGAGCTTTCCACGTTCATCATTTAGGGTTTTTCCGTTATCTGAAAGCATTTTTTCATATGGATTTTCGTCTTTTCTGAGCTTTTCGAGCTCCTTTCCGGCATATGAAATCCCGTTTTCAAGCTGCTGGACCCTGTCGCGGTGCCTTACGTAATCCTGCGTAAGCCGCTGCATCGTCTGAAGCGCCTTGTCTTTTTTTGCCCTGTACTCGCCGAGCTTAGCCTCAAGCGCGTCGCGCTGTTTCGAGAAGGCCGCCTTCGTCGAAGACGATTCATTGACGTCTTCCGACATTTTCCGGATTTCAGCTTCGTATCCAGAAATTCCGTAGTGCCCGTCGAATACGGCCAGGCATTTCTCGCACAGTTTTCCGCGCACGTCCTGATGCTTCGCCATGAACTTCCTGCGCTGTTCTATTCCTGATTCAAGCTTCGCGAGCCTGACGTCGCAGTCCGCGGTTTCCCTGTCGAGATCGCGCATCTTCCGCTTTATTTCGTCTTCGGCCGCGTCTATTTTCCTGGCAGCCGCCGCGAACTTCTCCACGACGTCGTCGTTCTGCTTGATTTCTTCGGCGCGGCACGCTTCAAGCTGAGACTCCATTCCAGTAATCTGCTCCGATATGCGGGTAATCTCGGCCTTGCGCCGGTGTTCGAATTCGTCAAGCCTGCTCTTATAGTTTTCCGCGTTTCCGTCCAGCACTGCGAGACGGTTCTACAGGGAGAGCATTTCGCGATCCGTCTTCAGCAGATCCTTGTGCATGGCCTGGTACATTTCGCCGAACGCCTGTATGTCGAAGAGCTTTTCGACGAATTCGTTCTTGTCCGACTTCTTCAGCATGTAGAAATTATAATTCTGATCCGCCGTAAGAAATACCGTGCGGAGGAACATCGTTATGTCGCACCTGACTATGTTGCCCTCTAGATGCCTCTGCGTTTCGGATATCGATGACTTCGTCTCATCGACGGTCTGTCCGTCCTTCGCCGCGTACAGGTTGAGGTATGACTGTTTCCCGCGAACCATTCCGCGTTTTACTGTATACAGCCTGTCGTCCACCGCGAACGCCAGCTCGACGTACATATCCCTGTCTTCCGCGTAGCTGTTGACGATGTTCTCGTTTTTCTTGAGACCGTTAGTTATCTGGCCGAACAGCGCATAAGTAAGCGCCTTCCAGATATTGCTCTTTCCGCATTCGTTCGGATCTCCGCCGTTGTCGTTGTTGCGCCCGCGTATGAGGTTCAGCCCAGAGTTGGCTTCGAAGTCGAATTCCTGATCGGAAAACGACATGAAATTATGCATGAGCATCTTCTTGAACGTTAAATGCACTGAATATCCTTCTTTCTGCTTTTCATGAAAAACCAGACGACTTTGGGGAAAGCGCGTCAGTCTTCAACCGCTTCATAATATTTTTTCATCAGCTCGTACAGCTTTCCGCTTTCTACCCCGGCCGCGGAAAGCGTTTCAACGTCCATGCTGTCTATGTATTTTCTGATATACTCGAGCTTGCTTTTACGTATGACGTCTATCGGATTTTCCTGACCGCCGCATCCGGCCGAAAAATCAAGTTTTACCCTGTAATCCGATACTGCTTCCTCGAACGGATACGCGTCCGTTATCCGCTGCTGAATCAATCTGTCGTCCTCTGGCGATATCTCGACGTCGTAGAGCCTTTGGACTATGTTTCCCCTGACATGCGAAAAATCGAACTTGTCCAGACCCGTATTCATGATGTCTGAAATCTTCAGGACAATATGATACGGGACTCCGGTTATCTCGTGAAACGAATATCCGCCGAGTTCGTCGACGACGTAAAACCCGCATTTATTGCCGACGTCCGCGAGCGTCTGTTGGTAAGGAGAACCTATGAACATGAATCTGCGTCCGCGTACGGTCTGCTCTTCGTGCTTGTGTATATGCCCGGCGAAGACGGTTCCGCCCTTTACCGCCAAGTCTATGAAGTTTCCAAGAAACGCGGACGACTTGCGTTCCGGAAGACCGTCGATTTCGCCGAGGGTTTCAGATTTAGCCTCTGCTTTGTTCGCATTGTCTTCTATATAGCTGTTCATCAGATATTTAGCTGAAATGTCGAAATGGCCAATCAGAAACTAGAACGACTCCGGGCTGAAAGGCGAAAGATCCGACAGCCACGGAACCAGAAGACATCTTTTTCCGTTGAAGTCGACCTGGACGGGCTTGGATACTATTTCGACGTTTGAAATGTCCTGGAACATGTTCACTGAACTGACGTCCACGGTATTCTTGTTGTACAGATCATGGTTTCCGAGCAGCATTATGCACCGGCACCTTCCCGCCAACGCCTTCAGGCATTTATACGCGACGTTTATGGTGGAAACGTCGACTTGGCTTCTGGAATGAAACCAATCCCCGGCGCTTATTATATTTGAAACGCCTTCCGACTTTACGAACTCCAGCAGCTTTTTGACCACTTCAATGCAGATTTTCTATCTGCTCGGCGAATTGCCCTTTATTCCGAAATGCTGGTCTGACCATATAATGGTCTTCCCCTGTATTTTCTACATGAAAATAATATATTCAAACAGAAAAAGAAAAATCCGCGACAATTACGCCGCGGATTTTTCTTTTATCGCCGTCTGTATTTCGGCGTTACATCTGCCCGCATGAGCAGCCGCTCCGCTGGGTCTCCTTCGGCGCGTCGCATATGATGCACTCGGTCGTAAGGAGAAGGCTTCCAATAGAAGCGGCGTTCTGGATTTCATTGACGACCACGTCTGCCGCATCGACGATGCCGTCTTCGAACATATCGACGAATCCGCGCTTAAGAACGTTGTATCCATATCCTGCGTCGACTCCGGGACGGGAAACGTCCATTACGATCTGCTCGGTTTCGGCTTCGGCGTTGTCAAGAATCTTACGGATAGGCGCCTCGAGGGCGTCGACGAAAATCCTGTAGCCGATACGCTCGTCCTCGTCAAGGCCAGACAAATCCTTCTTCATGAGCTCAGACTTAACCCGTACCAGCGCGATGCCGCCGCCTGGAACAATGCCGGACTTGAGTGCCGCCTTCGACGCGCAGAACGCGTCGTCCACCCTATCACGGCGCTCCTTGCGCTCGGCTTCTGTGTCTGCGCCGACGTTGATTACGCCGATGCCGTTTGTCAGCCTGCCAAGGCGCGTACGGAGCTTGTCGCCTTCGTATTCGGACTTGCAGTTGGCGATCTGATTGCGGATGGCCGAAACGCGTTCGTCAATGGCCGTCTTGTCACCCATGCCGTTGAAGATGATGGCACTGTCCTTCGTGACGAGCACTCGCTTCGCGCGCCCGATTATGCCAGACGTCACAACGGCGTCCTGAATCTTGACGCCTGCCTCGTCTGATACGATCTTGCCGCCGACGGCCACGGCTATATCCCCGAGAATCGCCTTGCGGCTGTCGCCGTACGACGGAGACTTTATCGCGACCACATTGAATCCACGCATCTTGTTCATCACGAGCGTCGCTACGATGTCCTCCGCGAAATCGTCCGCTATGATCACGAACGACCCGCCTGTCGCCGTAACAGACTGGAGCATTGGAAGCATGTCCTTGATGTTGGACATCTTCTAATTGGCTACGAGGACGTACGGATTGTCGAGATCCGCCTCCATTGTATCCTGCGACGTAATCATATAAGGCGAAACGTAGCCGTTGTCGATCATAAGGCCTTCCACGATCTCGGACGTCATCTCCGTGGTGTTTCCGTTTTCGACCTTCACTACTCCGTCCTTTCCGAGCTTGTCCATGAGGGACGAAATGAGCCTGCCGATGTTCTCGTCGCCGTTGGCTGCCACCGTGCAGACCTTGAAGACGTCTTCCTTGCTGGAAACAGGCTTGACGATCTTAGAAAGCGCGTCGACGGCGTCGCGCGCGGCGGCCTGGATTCCGTTCTTGACGCGCGACGCGTTTACGCCGAGCTGCGTCCTGCGAAGGCCGTTCCTGAAAATGGTCGCGGCGAGCAACGTTGACGTCGTAGTTCCGTCGCCGACCTTGTCATTGCTTTTCTGCGCGACCTCGCGGACGGCCTTGACGCCGATGTTCTCAAACGGATCTTCGACGTCCACGGCCTTTGCGACCGTTATGCCGTCCTTGGTGACGTGCACTGAACCGTACTCGTCGAGGATGACGTTCTTTCCGGCTGGACCCAATGTGACGCTTGTCGCCTTTTCAAGCTTGTCGATGCCTGAAAGAATCTTCTGTTTCGCTTCGTTTTCGTATACGATGATCTTTGACATATTTTTTTCCTTGTACATGGCCGGGATCTTTCCTCAGCCTACAAAACATATTTTTACGTTGCCAGAAATCTTAAACCGACAACAAGTGAATTCTACGCCGGGCTGAAGACCCGACTGCTTTCTTGCTTTAATTTTTGTAAATATTTCCATGATACAACTTGTCAAGGACATAGTGTTTAAACTCGGCGACAAGCTCGCCGACGTGCTTATCGGCCTTACGTCCGCCGTCAGAGAGTTTTTCCAGTATAAAAACAGGAAACTTGACGAGAAAAACAGGAAAGAAGCAGAGGCGAAGAAAGAAAAGACGCAGACGGAGCTAGAAAAAGCCGTGGATTCTGGAACGCTCGGCGATCTCCTTGACGCCGTGAGGAAAAATTCGGTAAAGACGGCGGTGGCCGCGTTCATGCTTTTTTCATGCGGCTGCATTTCTCGGAACATAGAAATACAGCCCACAAACACATGGGAAGGCCGGTATTCTGACTGCGAAACTGCGCTGGAGGCGCTGCGCGGTTGCAGGCTTGAACGCGGGCAGTCCATATGGATTCTCTCCAACCGCACGCTTAAACGCGTACTTCTTGAAAACGGGAAATCTGAAAAATGAAAAAAATAGCAATTATGGCCCTGACAGCGGCGTTTTGCCTGACGGCGGGCTGCAAATCTGAAAAAATCTACGTACTGGACGGCAATACGTCTACGAACGCCATGCCGGTCGGCGCGTTCCAGGATGAAACGTATATCTGGGAAGGCTGGTTTTTCGGAACGAACAGAGTAAACGAGACGAGCGGCTTGAAATGACGTACAACGAACGGCTGATAGAGAAATACAGGGATTTCGACCGCATAATAAAAACCTACTACCAGACGCGCGACAAGGCAGGGCGGCGCCTGGACGTGGACGGCGTCGTGAATCCGCACAGGCTTGATTTCCGCCAGCAGTGCTCCGTGACGGACGACCAGGGATCCACGTCTGAATGCGCGGCGTATTCAATATGCAACCTGTGCGAGGCGCTTATATGGAAACGTACCGGAAAGCTGGTCAATCTCAATCCAGATCAGGTATACGCCGGGGCGAAGCTAATCGACGGCATGAAAAACCAGGACGGCACGTATCTTGAATACGCGATTCAGTCCGCATTCAGGCTCGGTGGATTCGAAAACGTCGACAAATTGAAAATCGGTTTTCTGTACGCCGGCGAAAAGGAGACGACAATCGAGAAATTCAAGTTCCTCATCCATAAATACGAGCTTCTGCATGCGGGGTTCAACATATCAAACGGCTGGTATCAATGCAATCAGGACGATCCGGTGATAAAACCCGGAAACGCGCCGTGCGGAGGACACGCTGTGCTCGCCGTCGGATATGATCCACAAGGCGTGTACATATAGAATTCATGGGGCGTTTCCTGGGGAAGCAAGGGATTCGGCATACTGCCGTGGGATCTGTTCCATGAACAGTTCATGTACGCGTGCTACATAGAAAATTCCCTTAAATTTTAAAACGACTACTTGAAAAAAAAAAATCCAGACCATTTCGGTCTGGATTTTTTTGTTTCTGGATTTTTTCCGTTACTTGGAAATCTTGCCCTTGATATACTTAAGGGCATCCTCGTCGATTTCCGGCTTGTCCTTCGTGGCCTGCATCGTAACGACGCTCTTATACCCGGAAACGAACCCGTCGACTGAAACGCTGACGAGATCCTGCACTTCGCGCGCCTTAGGATACTTGACGAACAGATAGTCGATTCCCTCGCACGCCGCCGTAAGCGCGATCTTCGCGATGGCGAGATCCGCGTCCTTAAGACCGGTCTTTTCAAGCTCGGCGTCGATTACTGGCTTCCACGCGACCGTAAACGTCTCATTCGTGGCGGGCGTAACCTTTGAAACCGCGTCCAGAACAGTCGCAATCGCTGTCTTGACCTCGGTCTTCGTCTTCGACAGTTCACACGCGTATCCGGCCGTACGTCCGATGACGGTGGATATCGCCGACATCTTCTCCGGCGTCGGAAGATCCTTGTCAGTGCAACCGCACATGAAAACAAGTGAACAGATCGTAAGAATTCCGGCAAGTATTGTCTTTTTCATTTTATTGAGTTCCTTTAATTCTCTTTAATTAAAAGATTATTAATCTAGATTTTCTTGAAAAAATATAAAGTTCTTTCGCGATTTTTTCCGGTAAATAGTATGAATGTCGGTAATACAGCAGACACAGGACGAACTCAGATTTCTAAAACGCCGCAATCTGGAGGAGGAAAGCCGTTTAATCGGAAACAACCTCCGGGACCAAATACGGTCGTACGGGATAGACTGCGTATACCGCAAGCTGGACCTTTCGGAATTCGACGATTTCAAGGGCGTCGCTGACATGAACGCCGTCCTGAAGCACGCGTACGGATACAACGACGCGCCGGACTACAACGTCTCCGCGCATATGATAACGTACTGCGAATTCCAAACGGACATCTTCCAGCTCAACAAATACGGCCTTAATCCGAACGTGGAAGTGGAATTCAACTTCGACCGAACAGATTTCGCGTGCGCGCTGGCGCCGAAAGTCGGACAGCTTAAAGAATATCCGATAGACGAGCGCGAATTCGTATGCGAAGTACCTGAATGCACGGGAGAATACGTTGAAAACAACGGAAAAAAATACTATCTTTCCGCTTTCCAGTTCCCATATGAGCTCGGATACGAACACCGGCTGCAGTATACGAGCAGGAACCTGTCCGGATACTTCAGGGCCATGATACCGGCGTACGAGATAGACGAGAAAACCGGAGAGTCAGACGAAGTCACGATAATGTGCGACCCGTACGAGCATACGGACTTCAGCGTGGACTTTCCCGCCAACGGCGATCTGTACAAATCCATGAAGTACGTCATAGAAAACGACGACTATCTTGAAACACTCATATACCTGACATACAGAATCAGGAAAATCAAGAAAGCCGATGGATTCAAGTACGTACTGTCCGGCAGGCTGCACGGAAGCCTGCTGTTCTTCGACGTAAACAGGCTTGGAAAATATCTGGAAATCATACATCCGATGATAGGGGATCTCGTCGAAATAGACTTTCCAGACGAAAACAACCGCGAAATATACGAAATAACCGAATGCTTCGACAAACAGCTCACGAACGACGGGATAAGCCCGCTTCTGCATAAATACATCTGGAAATGCAAGGCGAGACGTTATATGAACTCGTATGAACCAGGCGCGCCCGTGAACGAGGCCGACGCGCGCCTCGACGAAAAGACGAAGTTCGACCAGATAGTGGACGGCGAAGTATCAGAAAAAATTTCCCTTTACAATGATCTGAGCGCCGACAGCGGAGTGAAGGAAGACGCAGTATACGGCGGATACGAAGGCACGAAGACCGAATACGACCACAACGCGGCGGATATGGACAATTCCAGATTCGACTACGTGGAAGCCGGGCAGATGCTCGACATATTCAAGTTCGGAACGGGCTCGAAGCTCTGCACGAACGGACTCAACCTCACGTTCGTAGACGCGTTCGGCGGACAGACAGACGTCTCCGTCAACAAAATGAAGGACATAAGCGCGGACATGGTCGTCGAGAAGAACGCGCGGTGGCTGAAGGCCACCGATTCGGCGATCGTCTTCGTCAATTCCCAGAACGAGAGCTGCGAGATAATCTGCGATTTCGAGGCGTCAAGCTCCGAAATAGAAATATGCCTTAACGACCTGAACGTCAAAACAATAGATCCCTGCCGGATAAACGAAGACGGAACAGATAATTTCTATAAATTCAAGGGAACGCGGTCGTATCTCTACGCGACAGACAGGAATCTGTTCGCAAAACTTGCGTCTAACCGGGAATTATATAAAATTTGCTGATCTTTTCAAATTTCAGGTGAACTCTATGTTAAACTGAAGACTTGGCATCTTTCTCATATTTATGGTAAATAAAAATGAATTAAAAAATTCAAAGGAATCTAAAAATGAAATTACTGAGCGTTCTAAAGCAGTATAACAAGTGCATTCTCAGAGAGAATGCGAAGCTTAAGAGAATTTACAATACCCTTATAAAAGAATCAGAGGCTGCCGACGAAACATGCGAGGCCGACGACGACGTCATCGAATGCGGTGATACAGACGTCGAAGAGGCCGAGGAGATGCTTCCGGCTGATGAATTCTTCAAAAAGGCTGGTGTTTCCGAGACCGAAGACGAAGACGGCGTTGAAGAAGCTGAGGAGATGCTTCCTGCCGAGGAGTTTTTCAGCAAGGCTGGCGTTTCCGAGGATGAAGAGGATGTCGAAGAGGCTGATAAAATGCTTCCGGCTGACGAATTTTTCAAAAAGGCTGGTGTTTCCGAAACTGAAGAGGTAGACGGAAATCAGGACGTCGACGAAGACGAGGACGAAGACGGCGTGGACGAATCCGAGGAAATGATGTCGGCTGAGGAATTCTTTGGCAAGGCTGGTGTTTCTGAGAATGAAGAGGACGTCGACGAAGACGAGGGCGAAGAAAATATCGACGAAAATGAAGAAGATATCGACGAAAATGAAGAAGATATCGACGAAGACGCTGATGTAGACGAAGCCGAGGAAATGATGTCGGCCGAGGAATTCTTCAAGGAAGCCGACGCCGCGGATAAATCCTGCGACGAAGACGACGACTCCGAGGATTCCGACGACTGCAACGAAGACGACGAAGAAGATCTCGACGAGGAAGATGAAGACAACAACATCGTCGACGAAGACGAAGACGAGGACGAAGACGTCAGTGAAAACGACATGCTTAAAAACCGCAAGCACAACGGCCATGTCGATATGAACGAAGACGAGGAAGAAGATCTCGACGAAGACGAAGACGAGGGCGAAGAAGCCAACAAGGCCAAGCTGAAGGAATCGCTTGAGCGCTATAGGAAAATCCGTCGCCGTAAATTCCGCCGCTAATCAATAACGGACAGAATTCAATCGAAAAAATATTTCGATAAAAAAAGAAAAACGGCTTAGCCGTTTTTCTTTTTTTATTTTTTTTAAATTTTAACTTGAATTATTTCGTCGACGCGCTGTTTTCCGTAGCAGTTCTTGTAGAACCTCATACGTTCGGCGAAATGCTTGGTCGAATACTTGAAGTTCATCCTGACGTCGACTAGATGCGCGACGTCCTTGAACTGATGAAGGCGCAGCGCGCGGCCGATGGCCTGGAGAATGCGCGATTGCGACTTCGTGTTTATGACGAATACGATGTGGTTGAGACGTTTTATGTTTGTTCCTGTACCGACGACGGAAACGTTTCCGAAAAGCACGTTGCCGCCGTTTTTCTCCATCTGCGCGCGTACGGCCTCGCGGTCTTCAACTTTGGTCGAACCGTCTATGTACATCGGGTTTTTATCCGGCAATATGGTCTTGGAAAGCTCGAAAAGGCTCCGTCCTATTTCAATTCTGTCGAAAAGAACCATCGTGTTTTCGTCCAGTCCGCCTATGTACCTGAGCATCGGCGTATACAGATCGATATAGTATTTTTTATAGTATTCAAGCTCGGCGTTGTACGCCTCGTTGAACATGATGTCGCTCTGCCCATCTTCGTCCGGCCGGTATTTCCTGTTTGAGTTTACGTTGAAGAGGCAGTTTCTGTCTTTCTCCACCGTTTCGTCGAAGATATCTAAAAGCGTTATCTTAAGCTTAGAGATGAATCCCTATTCCTGGAGATCCGTTATGTTCTTTCTGTACACTACGCGTCCGAATATTCCTTCGAGGTTCCAGAGATCGAATTTGTCTTCCGGAAGGGTTCCCGTGCATCCGACTTTTATCCTGCACGGGAGATCCGTTATGAATTCCTTCGTCGATTCGGCGTTGCAGGTGTGGACTTCATCGGCGAAAAGCACGTCGCATTCTGGAAGCGCGTCTTTGTTCTTGAATATGAACTGCCTGTTCGATATTATGATCTACGCCGACTTTACGTCGTTTCGGGACTGCTCCTTTTTGTTCATGCCTCCGCGGAACTTGGCCAGCTGATTCGTCTAGTATCCATACGAGACGAGATCTGAATAAAATTGGTCAACGAGCTACGTATTTGGAACCAATATCAGAAATCTGTATTTTTCGTTGACGTTTTTCAGTATATTCCAGATAAAATTCGCAATTATGAAACTTTTTCCGCTTCCTGTCGGAACTTCTATCAGACCGCGGCCGTATCCGACGTTTATGAGAGCGTCTACAGCTTCCCGCTGGTAGTCCCTGGGTATCATCTGCGGCTTGTCCTGCTGGTAGAGGACGTCGTTCAAACCGGTGTCGTCGGAAACATTGTAGAACGTGTATTTTCCGTTTATGAGCCTGTTCTTGAGCGGAGCGAGATATTCTGATATGAACTGTCCGCATTTCGGAGACATAGAAACCACCGAGCAGTCTCCGTACTGGACTTTTATCCAGTTTACGACTTCGAAAATAAGGCCAAAGCTGAAATGTCCGAACTTGGATATTTGATATAGGTATTTCTATGCGTTATAACCATACTGTTTGGAGAAAAAAGCGCCTCTGTTTTCAGTTTTAAATGCGTTTCTAAGTTCTTCGAAAACATCCTCGCGCTTACATATTATTCTGAACTGCCGTATCGTTGAATCGACGAATATCCGGAAAATCTTTCCGTCTGGAACAGCTTCGTAGATGTTCCTGAATTTTTCAGAAAATCTGTCTAGAAAATTTGTAGTCAATGTGTAAGCTGCAATTTAAGGACTTCGATGGAATTCTTTATGCTGAATCCAAAATTCTAAAGGATATTCAGAATTCTTTCTATATAGTCGATGTTATCTTGCGTCTGTCTTGAAAAAGCTGCGAGTTTCTGCATTGTTTCGTCGTTTTCAAGAATCTTGTCTTCAGATTTCATCCTCAAGATCGAATCGTTCTGACGTTGCTGCATTTTATGCTTCAGAATTTTCTGTTTTGTATTGGATATCCGTTGCAGGTTTTCCTTTTCAAGGAAAAGATACTGAATCCACTTGGCCCAGATGCTCGAACACATCAGCGATTTCTCTCTGAGGTTGTATTCTGAAAGCTTTACGTCTTCCGTGAATTCGGAAATATATTTCGCGAGTGCGGGGTTTTCACTTATTGTTTTCAGTTTTTCAGGCATAAAATTAAAATTTATTTTTTTTAATTATTTTATTATTTTTTATAGAAAAATTATTTTTATTTTTTATAAAATATAATTTTTTAATTTTTATATCTAAATAATTTGATATATATTTTATATATATTTAAAATATCATTCTAGATTTTTTATTCTAAGTAAATATGAAAAAATCAATTTTTAACCGATGAAAACAATCTAGAGTCCGAATGTCGAAATAAACGAACTTGACAGATCCGCATACGGAAGGACCGACTACAGTCTTCCCAATGCGCCGGTAGTGCTTTAGTTCGGATTTTCAGATATAGGTGAAAACTACAACGCGTCGTGGATTAACACGAAGAATACCTATATTGAAAAATACGGTTATCCGACCAACGAACCGGAAACGTATCTGTACAATTCAGTATGTGAACTCCTCGAGCGTGGAGCCATTCCGCTCGTATGCAAACTGCCGTATGACAACAATTCGCTTGAAAAATACAATTTCGTCGAATACGCTGTGAGCGATATATCCGCGATAGGCGGATATGGCATAAAGATAGACGGAAAGTATGAAACGCTTGAAGATTTGAAACAGACGGTGGTTGAATTCACGCAGGCTACGCCTGAATTGGGAGCTGTCGAAATCAATACTGTGAGGGACATGGCGAAGGCGATAGATAGGCTGTATACGCATTATTCGGGCAAAAAGACGATTCTCAGGAAAATCAAGGATCTTAAAGACTGCCTTCAGGCGCTTGTCGAAAAAATATGCGGCGTTTCGGACTACAGCGCCGTCTACATGAACGACAACCATATAACGTCGTACGTGCAGCTTGAATGCGTTCAGAACGGCTGGTCCGACATAGACGAGCTGGACAGACTCATGACGTACAGCAAGGCCTTGAAGAGGGATCGCGTCCGCGTATACGACATATCGAGGCAGAAATACGACAAATACGATTCGGACGACGGCCGGCATTTCATAAAATCACAGATTTCAGGAGAGTACGACGTCAGGTATACGGACGACTTCCTTGGAATAGTGCCGGTATTCACTTCTCCGGTAAACGCCATGTTCTTCCAGAACATACTCAATCTGGAATACCTCAACGAGATATCGTCCGGTACGCTCAGCGGATTTCCTGAACTGTACAGCCCGGCGTATAATTCCGTATCGGGGTTTCTGCCGATGGATTTCAAATACCTCAGGAACGGCCAGACGTACGGACATGAATGCGGCAATATTCCCGAGCAGTGCCTGTCGTCTTTCGGTTCGGATATAGTCGATTACCTTCTGGTTAACCTTTCGTCGGACGGATACGACAAGTCCAGTCTGTCGCAGATCGCGGCGAAGATGTTTCCCGCGATCGAATTCAAGAACGGAAACCACTACAGCACAAGATATCTCAAGCATATAGGCGTGACGGTCTTCAAGGCGTTCCGCGACAGGCAGAACAACGGAAAGATAAATTTCAGGCTTCTCGAGAGCTTTGTCGGTTCGCTTGATCCGGCGGACAGGGATCCGATTACGAACAGAAGCACGTTCATAGATACGATAGTCAACCAGAATTCCAATTTCATACGGCTTTTCTCGAACGCGGCCGTAGACAAGCTGCGCAAGGTTTCTACCATAGCGGTAAGCAGGCAGCCCGCTTATTCGCTCGGGTTCTACGGAGTGGACTGCCGTAAGGACATAAGCTTCGAAAAATCAATGTCGACTGCGCTGACTACGGCGCTCGACAGGATACGGGATCCCAACGTCATGCCGCTGGACATAATAGTCGACGCCGGCGTTTCCAACATAGCGCAGCTCGTGAAGAAAATGGGCGGGCGCGTCAATTTCGACGATTCGGCGCGGTTCAGCGACTTCCAGATCGACGATTTCGCGGGAGCGACGGTTGATCTCTCCGGCTGGAAATCGGTGCTGGACAAGCTTGACAACCACTGCAGGAATATCCGCAAAGACTGCATATTCATAGCCGACGGCGTGAGGTCGTTCTGCGTAGAGGGGGATTAGCCGCTCGTCCGGAAGACTAAGACCGGTTCGTCGGTTGAGAAAGACATCCTGCCAAGGCTTAGGTACATGCAGGGCGTCACGTCGTCTTATTCATCTGGGTACTGCGACTGGTTCTACGTCCAGGACCGGTACACGAATCTGTATTTCTGGTGTCCGCCTTCCATCAAGGCCGCAGGAGTATACGCGTACTGCGATACGTATTTCCATCCGTGGTCTGCGCCAGCCGGGATGACACGCGGCGTCATAGACGCCGTGGACGTCGCGTTCACGCCGACTGAACCACAGGCGGGGCGCATATACAACCAACAGTGGAACTACGCCATAAGCTATCCGATTGAGGGCATCGTGCTCGAGGGACAGAAGACGTTCCAGACAGCGCAGACCGCTCTGGACAGGATCAACGTCAGGCGCCTCATGCTGCATCTCGAAAGACGCGTCAGGCAGATATCGCGCAGGTTCCTGTACGAGGGGAATACCGAATACAACCGACAGAGGTTCGTGGATCTCATAACCCCGATATTCGACGACGCGAAGAACGGATACGGCATAAGCGAATACGCGATAAAGTGCGACGCCGACATAAACACCGCCGAGGCTATAGAAAACCACGAACTCCACTGCAGGATAGCGGTGAAGCCGGTTAAGTCCATCGAATACATAATCTGCTCGTTCATAGTGACGAACCAGTCGATGAGCGTCCAGGAGGAAGTCCAGAAATAAAAACGCGTATCGTCTACTGTTTTGCTTTTTTCGTGTTTTTGGTTTTTTGGGTATGGTTTTCGGTGACACTATGCTCAGCTAAAGACTGAGCATCTTCTCGACTCATCCTTCAAAGCTTGATGTTCACTGTCTTTAGCAGCTACTTCAACAGAGGCTTTAAAGTCCTCGAGCTTGACTTCCCGAATGTCCTTCGGTACTAAATTTGTTTTCAAGACTTGTTGGTATATCTTGACCATGTTCTATGCGGCATTGATGTCTCGATTATATGTTCTGCCACATACAGGGCAAGTTATAATTCTGTCTTTCTCATCAATGTCATGGTTGACGTATCCGCAGCGGCATAGCTTGGTTGTTGGAATCCATCTGTCAAGAACTACACATTCGGGAAGCAATTTAAGCTTTGCTTTGATTGTTCCCATGCATGAGTGCTAGACTTTCTTTCCATGACCATTCTTATGCCAACTGGCAATCTGCTCATCCTAGATGACAACTTTCTTGTAAGCTTTCATCTTATGGATGAACTTGTTTGCTTTGTCTTGCTTCTTGTTTGTCATCTTCTAATATTCTCTCTTTATGAGATTCAAGACTTTCATCTTCTTGTTTGACCACTTCCGCTTCTTCGAGAACTTCTTCTGAAGTCTCTTTAGCCGATCACTTTCTTCAAGCTAGATGTTTGTCTTGTCACCATCAGATGACGTCAAGTTTGTAGTGCAACCAAAGTCAAGACCAATGATCTCTTTGTCTCGCTTTGGCTTCTTCAAATCTTCTTTATTGAAATACGTTGTCACATACAAAAAATATCCATTTGGCTTCTTCACTAAGTTTGCATTTGCAATCTCAGCTTTGTTCCAAAACTGCTTAGTTCCATTTATATGGATCTTTCCTGTTATTCCTGATATTCTTACCTTGTTTTGCGACTTGAAGACATATGAATTCTTGTACTATTTGAGTGGAATGCAAGTAAGCTCAGACTTGAACTTCAGTAAGCCATGCTTCTGCAAACCTTTCTTGACAAGACTCCTGATTGTCTTCTCATTTGAGATCATTCTTGCAACAATTGCTTGTTTTTGTTGAGAGCTTAAACATTCAAGTTCAGACTCATGTTCATTTTTGTCTTTGTCAAGATGAATGACAGATTTTATGTCGGCCGTCTTTATCTCAAACAACTCATTGCATTCTTCATCTCTTAATCTGAGAACATGGTTGTAGAACCATTTTGCTTCTAAAAAAATTCTGTCTAAGTCTTCTTTCTATTTGGCCGTAAGTCTTGTTGTCTTTATCTTGCATTCAAATGTCTTGACAACTTGACCAGACCTACGAAGCTTTGTCTTAAGCTTCGTATCTCTTATTGCTCTTTTCTTTGCATCTGAGCATTCAGATCTTTTGTCAAGTTGTCTCATACAATCTTATTTACTTCTTTGAACTCATCATCTTCAATTTTATTTACTTCTCTAATGTAGAGTTTTAACTATTTTCAATTTTATTTACTATTTTGAAATGATAAAAAATGAGCCTTTGTGAGAAATTTCTAGATCTTTTTTGCAATTCATATGCCAAACTGAAGATTTGACATCTTTCTTGCAAAGTTTTTGGGTAAATATGTTTAAATTTCAAGCCTGATTTAAAAGGATACAACAGCAATGCCAATTAGAACACTTACCGCGCCGGGCGTGGAGATACATGAAATCGACAAGTCTCTCTATTCTAAGTCGATGACGGGTTCTTCTGTCCTGGTTCCGCTTTTCTCCGACAAGGGAGAACCCTACAAGTACAAGGCCATTACGTCCCGCACTTCGTTCGAGCTGATGAACGGCGTGCCGCAGACCGAGGCGGAAAGGTATGGATACGCCGCCGTCACGGAGGCCCTGAACCAGAACGCCAACCTGTTCGTCGCGCGTCTTCCGTACGACAACGCCAGCTTCGAGAAGATGGTCGGCGTCAAGTACAGGCTGACGATGAAGGAGAACTACGGGGAACTCGATCCGGAACGCGGCAAATACAGGGACATCTCGAAAGAGGATCCTGAAATAAAGGACGCAATCGTCATCGAAGGCGGCAAGACGCCGGTTCTATACGATCTTTCAGCCGTCGACGAATACCGCACGAACGAGAACCGCGTGCCGGCGAATACGTTTCTCATCGTCGACAAGACCGGCGGGACATACCAGAAGGTCACAGAGGACAGCCGCAAGGGACAGCGCCGCGAAGTGATAGGAATCGTGCCAGTGGTGACTACGGCGGCGAATGCCATGTTCGCGCAGAAGCTCATATCCGCGGATCTCAGCGCCGTCAAGTTCTACGAACCGCTCGCCGGACAACGGCTCCAGTCCCTCAAGGCTGTCGACTCGGAAGGTAACGTAGTGGAAATAGACGGCGAGCAGATGCAGAACGAAGGCCTCAGCTCGTGCGATCTCGTCCAGATGCTGAACACCGAGCAGTTCTTCACGAACGTCACGTCATACACGGGAATGAAGCTCGTCGCCGAGGATACGGTAAGCTCCGGCATCCTCTCCGAACAGGACGCGCTCGACTTCATAGAGTCCGATCCGATCAAGTACAAGGACTGCTGCGTCTCGAGCTACGTTCCGAAGATCGTCGTGTCCGGCAAGATGAACGGTCCGGTCAAGAAGTATTTCGTCGTGCTTTCGGCCAACGACGAGGAAAACCCCGATCCGCGCCTCGACGAAGTCAACCAGGAGCTTACGGCGTCCGGACAGCTGTTCTACTGCGAATCCGACGCCGAGGCTGAGGCCATCAAGCGGACGCATGCCGCCGGCATCGACGAAGACCTGTTCTACATGACGGCGGAGGTCGTCGAGCACGTTGAACCGCTGAAGTTCGAGCGCTCGTTCGAGTCCGACGAGGAGGTGAAGGCATTCAAGGAGGAGAACAAGGACAGCCTGGTCGGCAATCTGGTCGTGACGCGCCCCGATGAAGAGGGCATCGGCGAAGAGTACTTCGCGGTCGTCAGGGCGAAGTGGTTGGAGGACCAGAACATCCCGCTCGATCCGTCTGATTCCAGATACGGCTGGCACGGCCAGCACGGCGACGATTCCGTGCCGGATACGATGTCCCTCGACGCGTCGCAGTATTTCTCGACGATACAGCCCGCGCAGGACGGCGAGGGCGGATTCGACTCCGAGCACCTCAAGGACATCGGCCTGGTCGTGTACAAGATGTACCTCGACCCGTCTGAAGGAAACAAAGTCGGATACGAGGCTGTCGAGGCGTACTGCGGCTCGCTGTTCAAGGACGACAAGGATCCCAACACAGGGGTCTCCAAGTTCCTCGACGACATCGTTAACAGCAATTCCAACTACGTCAACTTCTTCTCGAACTGCTTCGCGTCGAAGGCCAGCCAGGCGTTCTACAAGAACACGTGCGACATCATGATAATGAAGCCGGCGGAGGGCGCGACCCTCGGATTCTACTCGGCGATGACGAAGAAGGACATCTCCGTGTCGAAGTCGATTCTCGACGGCCTGAACAAGGTGTTCGACAAGGCCGGCGACGTCAACGAGCTCGACATCGACGTCGTATGCGACGCGGGCGTATCCAACATCGCGTCCTACCTGAAATGCCTGTTCGGCGACAAGGGGCCGTACGACCTCATGATAACCGATGATCTCGGCAATTCCATGCTCGGCATGTGGAAATGCCAGAAGGGCACGGACAAGGGAGTCAAGATTTGGAAGTCTGTCGTCAACAAAATCGACAACTTCTGCAAGAACATGCGCAAAGACTGCATGTTCGCGACTGACTGTCCGCGTCCGATGGTTCTCCAGGGACAGCGCAAGATCATCCGCGACACCAAGCCCGCGAACACGATAGACGGCATGATCATACCGTACCTTCCCGCGCTCGCCGGCATCAATACGTCGTACGGCGCCGGATACATGTGCTGGTTCGAACTGGCGGACGACTATTCGGGAGACTTCTTCTGGTGTCCGCCGTCGATCAAGGCCATGGGCGCGTACGTCAACACGGACGTCAACTTCGAGTACTGGGATTCCCCAGCCGGACTTACGCGCGGAGTTGTGAACGCGCTCGACGTCGCGTTTTCGCCGAACGCCAAGCAGGCCGGCATGATCTACGAGAAGTCGTGGAACTTCGCCATAAACTACACGCTCGACGGAATCGTTATAGACGGATAGAAGACGCTTCAGGCAAAGCCGACGGCGCTCGACAGGATCAACGTCAGGCGCCTCATGCTGCGTCTCGAGCGCCAGGCGCACAAGATACTCAAATACTACGTGCACGAACCGCATACGGCGTATACGCGTCAGAGGATCGTAGACGCCCTTGATCCGATGTTCAAGAACGCCAAGAACCGCGGCGGTTTGTACGACTATATGATCAAGTGCGACGAGAGCAACAACCCGGCAAGTGTGATTGACAACAACGAACTGGTCATCCAGATCGGCCTGAAACCTGTTAAAACGATCGAATTTATTATTTGTAACTTCACTCTGGGATCTACCGGCGCGACCTGGGAAGAACTCGGTCTGTAAGACAAATCCTGAATTCAGAAAAGAAAAACCCGGAAAATCCGGGTTTTTCTTTTTTCTTAAAAATATTTTGAATACTTCAGCTGTCCGCAGTCGAATATCCGCGCGTATCCGGCGTTCTGCATGTTTTCAAGCCATGGAAGGTTCGGGTCGAAATTTTTGAAGTTCAGTTTCATATATTCATCCGTGAATTTGCCAGGATTTTCCCGAACGACTGATATATTTTTCGAATTCTAGAATGTGAAATCGGGTTCTGTCGTTTCGACGAGGACGAAACCCGTATCGACCAGGTCAGAATCAAGCGTAGAATACCAACGCCTGTCCAAGGCGCAGTCGAGACGTTTTGGTTTGAAATCCTGTTCCAGTCGCTTAATAGCAGGTTTTAATATAGACTAAAGATTTAGGTTCCCAATGAAGCCGAAATTCTCGATTGTCCAGACGTCGGCCGCATGTTTCCTGAACTGGACCATGCCGGAAGATTTCTGCTCGAAGACTGTTTCGAATACGACGTCGTCTTGCATGAAGGAGAACTAAGTCAAGCTGGTTTCATACAGAAATTTTTCTATGTATGCTTGATCCTGTATCAGTTTGATTTCAGGCTGCATGCCAGGTTTTGGTTTCGGCGCGAGCATGTTTCTGATCATGTTTTCGACGGCAACCCTTCTGTGCAGCCATTCGTCTTCGAAGACATGAATAAGCCGTATACCGTTCTTTTTGCAGTTTTCAGTTTTCGCCAAATGGTACATTGGATCCTGTTTTTGATTTTCCGAGTGCCAATACAGGCCGTCGAATTCGAACGCGGTATTAGTCGCACGGTCTATGGCGTCGAGCTCCATCGGACGTATCGCTGTTCGGTCGTTGAAGATGAAGTCGAAGTCGCCTTCGATTGATTTCAGGAAATCCTTGAAGTCGTTTTCCTCTTTGGACTTGAAGTCTGTCTTAGGCGGGACGCATTTTCGGCATATCAGGATCCGCCCGCGGTAGCGGCTTCTGAAGATGTTTCCGCATTTCAGGCATTTCCACGTCCAATATTTCTTCGGATCGATGTTCCGTATGAATTCGTCTTCAGTGAACTTTGGTTCGAAGTCAGTAAACGACTAGATGATTTTCCATGACGCCACCTTGCGGCCTTCGACGAGCTTTCTGAAGCCGTCTTCGGTCTGGAAAGGCATGTGTCCATATTTCGACATGCACGTCTTTTCCGTCTTCCGGCGTATTTCCAGGTTTTTCTGGACATGGTCGACGCCGTAGCGTTCCAGGCACGTTCCGCGCCTCTTCTCGACGATCGAGCTCCGTTTCTCGTCAGAGAACTCTTCGAGCGTATGTCTGAACTTCTCGCGGTTGTTCCATGTCGGGCCATGCCCGTTGCGTATTTTCCCGAGGCGGATCTTCTCGTCGCGTTTCCTCCAGTAGTCCGGATCGTTTTCCATGATTTCAGCGACGGTCTTTCCGTGCTTTTCTGGGTTGTTCCAGTTCGGGTCGCCGTGACGTTCGGCCTTGGACTTCTTCACCTTGTCGCCGAAGCCGTCCGCGTGCCAGCTGCCGCCGTTTTCGGCGAACCGCGTCTGTTTCGACTGCTCTATGTTGTTGTAATTTTCGTCGCCGTATTTCAGAAGACGCGTCTTCTTCGACTTTCCGACGCATTCGTGGTCCGACGCCTGGCATTTCGGGCAGCACCATTTCCGGTATTCGCCTTTCGCCGTGTCGAACCCGCAGACGTAGTTCACGCCGCACGTCCGGCATCTAGGCCTGTCGTTCAGGCCATGCCGGATGCAGTAGATCCGCTCGAAGAAGGAGACGTTCAGCTGTTTTCCGCTTCTGAGTGGCTTCGGCCTGAACTTGTCGAGGCATTCAGTCAGACTGAGTATCTCGGCGTACAGATCGGCGTTGACGCGTTTCAGAGTTTTCGCGAAGTCTTCGGGCCGGCCTTTCCACGCGGCCAGCTCTTTTTCGATTTCTACTGAAATTTGTTCATTTGTCACATGTATATTTTATTTTTTCAAGTCTGCGTAAATATATTTTTAAAAATGACGAAGAAAAACCTCATAGACGCGTTGTCTGCCGTCCCGGACGAGTCTGAGATAGACGTGTACGATTTAGACGGCTTCACTCATCCGGCTTTCCGTCTAGACACGGAGAAGTATTTCGACTATGACAGCGGACTTCCGATTCCGACGTTCGAGATCGGGGAAGACTGATGTACGTGCAGGATATAGAAGATACTATATCGTATGTCATATGCGGCAGGGCATAGGATATACGAGATCGCCGTTCAGATCCGGCCGGCTACGCGGATCTAGTGGATTTCGTATGCGACGAGATAACCGGCGTCCTCGCCGAAAAAATCCGGCTTGACCGCGGATACGTCAAGTAGCGGATGGACGAGCTTGTCTGATGGCGAAATACAGAATAGAGCGGAGGATTTCGGATACGCGGCGCGGGTCCGGCATAAAGCTGGACTGGTCTATGTTCGACAGGATTTTCTGCATACATTTCCTCCCGTACAAGGAGAGGCTTCCGAAGATAAAAGAGGAGCTCGGCCGCATAGGCGTCCTGGATCTTCCGCAGTTCGAGTTCTACTAGACGGTCGACAACAGATATTATCAGTTCCTGCTTCTTCTCGGAAACGGCAGGCACAGGAACGACATATGCAGGCTAGGTTCTACGTATGAGGAATCCGAAGACAGGTTCAGGAACGGCGTCGACTTGAACAACGTCTGCTGCGCGAACGTCGGATATACGATAGATTCGTATAATCTGATGAAAATGTGCGTCCAGATGGGATACAGGCGGATCCTTGTGATAGAGGACGACGCGAAGTTCCTGAACGATCTGGGTCGTCTAAGCGGCGTATTCAGCCGCGTTCCGGACGATTTCGACGTCGTTAACTTTGATCCTTATACGCCGAAGGAGAATCTGCCGTCCGCCATGCCTGAACCGGAAAATGGCTTCATCAGATATCCGGGCGGCTATCCCGTCTACAACACCACATGTATGGCGTTCTCGGCCCGCGGGCTAAGGCATATAGTCGGGCGCCAGGAAAAGCTGATGCGGCCGTTTGACCATTATACCTGGTTTGAAACCGGGACGCTCAACGTCTACCAGGCGGCCGAACGCGCCTGCATTTAGGAGCTTGAATATGCCGACAAGATGTCAGAAGGCCAGGATTGCGATAGATTCGACGTTAAATATTTAGGAGAGAAACGTGAAAATTTCGCCTGACTGGAGCGTTTTCGACCGCATATTCTGCATGCACTATCTTCCATACAGGGAGCGCATGCCGAGGCTTGAGCGCGAACTGGGGCGCGTTGGGATTCTCGACAGCGGCAGGTTCGAATACGTCTATACTTTTCCGTCGAAGGCCTTCGACATGCTGTACAGCAGCCTTCTGGAGCACGGTGTCATATTCGACGAGCCGTCCGGTTCAAGGGAGTTCGGGAATTTCAAGAACGAAAATGTGTTCAATCTCGCGATGAACCACATGAACTGCGTGAAGAAGGCGTATCTTCTCGGATACAGGCGCATTCTGATGCTGGAGGACGACGTGGCTTTTCTGAACGACGTTGGCCGGATCGCCGAATATATCGCGAACATTCCCGAAGACATGGATTTCGTGAATTTCGACTATTGGTTCAGGTATATGAACAAAGACCAGTACGTCGACGGTTCGCGCATGTATTCGAAGCTCGACATGGACGCAAACGTGGTCAACATGTCATGTCTCGCGATGTCGAGGCGCGGCATGAAATACTGGCTTTCCTCCATGGACAATTTTCTGAAATGCTCAGATATCTACATAAACCAGATGCGCACGTACAGCCTAGGAATGCCGAACGTCTATGTTCCGGACATAAACATCGCCGTTCAGTCTGACGCGTATACGGATGCGAACAACTGCGTTAATACACGGGACGGACGAAACGGGTCCGTCGTCTGGCAGTACGGCACAATGAACTTGAGGCTGGACGACTATGGAATCTAACGGTAAAGCAATGCAAACTTCCATAAAGCCGCCGGCTCGACCAATTCGTTTGTTTTGCGCATATTCGAAGCGGTATAGAGATTTATCGACATCCGGCGGTTTGTGTTCAGAGGCGGCCGCGTATGCGATCAGCAGATGGGGCATGGCGTTCGGCGCCGCGTATGCCCCGGATTTCCGGTCCGTCAGGACAATCGGCGTGGACAACATGCATGATTGGTTCAGGTTGATATCGAAGTCTAAATATACGGAATGCCTTAACGTGGATTTCCACGGTATACGGAAGCTGCTGGATTCCGGTCGATGCGTCGTATTCACTGGAAGTCCGTGCCAGGTAAAGGCGCTTATGGATGAAGTCGGATACGGATACGGCAATCTGTTCACGGTTGATTTTCTGTGCCATGGATATTGCCGGACGGATGTTCTTTGTCGTTTCGTAGACGATTTGGAGTCAAGCCGCGGGAAGCGCGTCGTTTCTCTTGATATGCGTCCCAGACACAATGTAAAGGTCAGATGCGTCTTCGAGGACGGAAGCGTCTTCGAAGACGAAGGCGATTTCCAGAACGGTTCCGTATTCAAAATATTTTTGAATAAAGCCGATTAGATCGATAGATGCCGTATGTGCGACATGAAGCGCGCGAATAACGTAAGCGACATCACAGTCGGGGATTTCTGGGAATATTCTTAGTTTAAAGACGTCGTCGGCGACGAGTTTTAGCCATGGCGCGGCACCAATATCGTTAAGGTGAATACGGTTCACGGTATGGAGATTTTCAAAAGTCTTGCCCCGTAGCTTGAATACGCGGAGATTTTTAAAAAATGAAAAAAGCTTTTATTTTATATAACAATTCCGGAAAATCGGATAATGAAAGATCCCTTATAACACGGCTGCATATTCTCTATATGCTGTATCAGCTGCATGGGCATTTCAGCGCGGATTTCGACCTAGTGCTTTTCGGCACGGAGTACAGCTACGACTGGCTTGATTCTACCGGTATTCCTGACATTGTTCGTATCTGTTATTCTACGAAATACGACGACAAGACTATATTTTTGAACCGGCTGTTCATGTTGGTAGACGACAGGATAGGGGAATACGACTCGGTCATAAGCATAGATAGCGATATGAAGATAAAGGACTGGCCGTTGTTTACCGAAAAAGTAACGGAATATACGTCTAATCCTGAATTTCTGTGCGCTGGAAGGTCTTATTCCAACAAATACGGGTTCAAGTGCATAAATGCATCATTCAACGTCTTCAATATGCGGGATCTAAGCGGCAGAATTGATTCCGGCATGATTAAGAAGCTGATAGACGACTATTACAGTCTTACTGATAGATTTTCAGGAACGAATATCCATATGCACAATTACGAGGAGAACGTTCTTGGAAGGATTTTCTTTGACACGCTTTGTGGTTTCTTCAATGTCGAAGAATAGCTTATAAGCCAGGCCATAGAACATTATTCATATTTCATGCCGACACCTGAATGCAAAGACGTGCTCAGCCTGAAGCGCAGGCATATACGTGAAAATCTCGTCGGTAATTCCAGGTTTTACGAATTCTTGGAAAAATTCGGCGCAAAGACTGTATTCAATGGCCTGCTTGAACGGGTTAAACTCTGAGCGTATGCGGCATGAATCCATGGAATTTGTTTTGATTTTCAGCTAAAAGCATGAAAACCGCAAAATTAATAGATTTTTTCATTGACGAGCTAAATTATGGGAATAAACTGATATAGTTCGCGATGTCGTATATATTGAAGAATAAATTTAGAATCTATTCGGAAATATACGATACGCGCGGCGTTTTTAACTGGAATATCGGGAATTTCAACGAATTTGACGACGTCTATCTGAATACAAGAAAAATAAATTCATTCAGTGACGTTGTCGAGGATCAGAAGAATACAGATTTCTTTATTTTCCCAGGAGATCAGATATGGAATTTCGAGTGCCGTCCCTATAAATTCTTCCATGACCTCTTTACTTTGCCCGGCATAGGCAGAAGGAAGATAGCATATTCGGTATCGGACAATAATTTTTTCAAGAGAAAGAACATAGGGGCTGCGGACGAGCTTGTAAAACGGATCGAGAACATTGACTGCGTTTCGATGCGTGAAAAAGATACGAAGGAATTTCTGTCGTCTATATGCGATAAAGAGCTTTCAACGGTAATCGACAGTGTATTTCTTGTGGATTTAGACGTATGGAAGTACCTGGCTAAAAAACCGGATTTTGTTTCGTCCAGTGATCCATTTGATTTTAAGTATGTAGTGCATGGAGACATGTCAGTCGACCATAACCGCAATAAATTGTATTCATGCTATGGAAATATGAGAGACAGGGCAAAGGAATATTCTGTCAACGAGTGGTTGTGGATGGTTTAGAACTGCGATGTATTGCATACAAATTCATATCATGGAGTATGTTTCGGGCTGCTGTTTAATAAAAAGATGAAAATAGCCGATGTAAATGATTTTCGCATCCAGAATTTATTTAGTCTATTGAATGTCAAGTTCGAAAACGCTGAATTCGATTATTCTTCGTTTCTGAAAAACGTGGATATATAGAAGAAGATAGGACTTAATTTCTTAGATAAGTCATTGGAGGGACATGAATGAACGCGTTCGTAGTGAAAACCATAAAATATGATCAATTGGACAAGATAATATTGAATATGCTTGAGACAGGACTTCGGGGTACTGATTGGAAGCTGTTCATCTTGTTTAATCGGACTAAGTCAAACAGCGAAGACCTGGCCAGCATAACTAATGATTTTGGGGATTAGGTCATTCCATATACCGAAGAAGATTTCAGAGAATATGGTTTTACTTTGATATCGGACGACGATGTGAAGAATACGGCCACGTACAGGGATTACAAAGGCAATACTATGTTGATCTACAACATGGCGTATCAGGAATTGTTCTTCTATCTGAAAAATAAAAATTATACGAAATATTTCTTTACCGAGAACGACTGCGTTTTCAATGGGGATATACGGACTTTACTGAATTGCCTTGACGGTATCGAGGCATACGATTTTGTCCCCATTACGTACTCTAATGTCGTCGACGTTCCGAATCTGCTGAGGTTTAATCGGCAGACGACGTTTTTCATTTCCGACGGGGAGTATTACAAAAGCCTGCTGCAGTGCGTATTGTTTTCTCCAAAGGCATTGCAGAAGCTGGTTGAAGTCTATCTTGGAAAAAACATGTTGATGAATGAAATTGGCTTTCCAACGTATCTGCGAAAATTTAACGTCAAACAGGATGAAATTTCATTTGCGTCATTGGGTTTAATAGACTGGAATTTTTTCAATTGTTATATGGCGAAGATAAACGATTCTATTCTGGAACATAGAGTTCCTAAGAAAAATACGTTTATTCATCCGGTTAAAAACTATGATATCTACAGTTCGATTTTCAGTGTTGAAGTTGGAGATCACTGAAGATAATTGTTGTTTTTCGACATTGGCGCTTTGAATCATGGCGGTCATCCTCAATGATCGCCATG
>OLGV01000030.1_pt1 | contig 56356 bp, 47 predicted proteins | sample 1605761 | NCBI WGS metagenome assembly OLGV01 (sample SAMN03283245) | human gut metagenome | biome: human-associated habitat; material: feces | host: Homo sapiens | place: Peru | collected 2012
GACGGGTTGAATGCTGTCATTTCGAGCTTGTCACTTCGTCATTTCGAGCTTGTCGAGAAATCTCCTGCAACCGGGTGCTCCTGGACTTTCGTTAGTCGTAGATTTATTCACCAGAGGTGAATGCTTTCGCTTCGCTCAGGTCTCCACTTCGCTTCACTCCGCTTCGCTTCGGTCGAAATGACGTTATGCCTCATATCCAAAATGCCTCAGCTCCTCCTCGTTATCTCTCCAGTCTTTATCGACTTTCACTCTCAATTCCAGGAAAATCTTCTTTCCGGTGAACTCCTCTATATCGGCGCGCGACTGTATTCCCACTTTCTTGATGGCGCTGCCGCCTTTACCTATTAATATGGCCTTCTGCGATTCGCGTGAAACGAAAATCGTAGCCTTGATATTGATGAGCTTCTGACTTTCCTCGTAAGAGTCCACCACCACCTCGACGCTGTATGGGATTTCCTGCTGATAATTCAACAAAATCTTCTCGCGTATTATCTCCGTCACGAAGAAACGCATCGAGCGGTCGGTGAGCTCGTCTTTCGGGAAGTAGGGCGGACATACCGGCAGTTTCTCGATGATGCTCTCAAACACATACCGCACATTGGCCTGATGCATGGCCGAAACAGGGAACACCGTGGCTGCTGGAAGTGCGTTGCTCCAAAATTCCACGGCTCTTTCCACTTCTTCCTGGCTTGAAAGGTCTATTTTATTCAATAAAACGAATACCGGAACCTCCATTTTCTTGACGCGTTCAACCGTTTCCTCATCGACTTTCTTGTCGGTGATATCGACGACATACAGTATCAAATCGGCGTCGATGAACGCCACGTTGATATACTGATTCATGATTTCGTGCATCTTGTAGGCGGGGTTTTTGATGATTCCCGGCGTGTCGGAGAAGACGATTTGGAAGTCGTCGCCGTTCACAATGCCCAAAATGCGGTGTCTTGTCGTCTGCGCCTTCGATGTGATGATGCTGATTCTTTCGCCCACCAAGTCGTTCATAATCGTTGATTTACCGACATTTGGCTTGCCTATGATATTGACATAACCTGCTCTGTGATCCATATTTTTAAAATATTTCAAAAATTTTTCAAAAAACACTTGACACGAGAGTAAAAATGTTGTAATTTTGCACTCTCAAATCATGATGCGGGGTGGAGCAGTCCGGTAGCTCGTTGGGCTCATAACCCAAAGGTCGGTGGTTCAAATCCGCCCCCCGCTACTGAAGGAGGTCAAAAAGACCTCCTTTTTTATTTTATCTTTTTCTCGGCAGCCATCAGAACCTCTTTGGTGTTGTTGTCGCTGATGAATGCCACGATGTAAAACTCGTCGGCGTTGTATTCGTCGCTCACCGTGAATTTCATGTTTGTGATGAAGTTCTCTCCGGCGGAAATTTCACTGCTTTTCAATGTCCTTCCCCATGTCTTTTTGTCGGCGGTGCCTCTGAACACATGGCGGTGCATGTAATCTGTGTCAATACCTGTCGGAGTCACCTGCTTGCCGAGAATGTTGTCTTCCATCATACAGACAGTGAGACGTACGTCGTCGCTCGCCACTGCTTGCAAAAACTTGGAATGAACGCTGAGCTTCAGCATACGTGTAGTGTCGTCAAACTCTGTCTTCACGATAAGTCTGACAGGAGCGTTGGCATTAATAATATCGGAGACTGACGTTGCCCATGTCGAGGGGTCCTGCACTCCTCTTGCGCGGTTCACCAGGCCTTTGGGATATGCTCCGATGTTGAAAAACGTGTTCCACTCATGGCCGTCGTCGGTTCTGAAATCCGGAAAGCCGCCGACAGGGTTCTGCAATCCTGTTTTCGGATGCACGCCCAAAACAATGAGATGTCCTTCGTGCTCCCCTTGCAACTCGAGTGCCAAAGCACCAGCTGCCGGACAGTTGTTGCATTTCACGCCAGTGTAGTCTTCAAGTAAAACCACGATTTTTCCGTCGAAATTGATGGTGTCGGCCGCTTCTAAAGCTATTGTGTCGCTTTGAGCCACAACAGGCTCGATGATGTAAGGGCCTTTCAGTTTGTCGCACGACATCATTCCGAAAATGACTGCCGCTGTTAGTGTCAATAAGGATAGCTTTTTCATTTTTTTTAATATTTTTTATTTTTTAATATTTTTCTATCTCGTCATTTCGAGTTTATAATTCCGTCATTTCGAGCTTGTCGAGAAATCTCCTGCAATCGAGTGTCCATGGACACTTGTCAGTCGTAGTTTTCTCCACTTCGCTTCACTTCGTTCCGCTCCGGTCGAAATGACGGTTGTTTGTTGTCATTTCGAGCATGTAACTCCGTCATTTCGAGCTTGTCGAGAAATCTCCTGCAACCGGGTGTCCATGGACATTTGTCAGTCGTAGTTTTCTCCACTTCGCTTCACTCCGTTCCGCTCCGGTCGAAATGACGGGTTGAATGCTGTCATTTCGCGCTTGTAACTCCGTCATTTCGAGCTTGTCGAGAAATCTCCTGCAACCGAGTGTCCATGGACATTTGTCAGTCGTAGATTTCTCCACTTCGCTTCACTTCGTTCCGCTTCGGTCGAAATGACGGGTTGTTTGTTGTCATTTCGAGCATGTAATTCCGTCATTTCGAGCTTGTCGAGAAATCTCCGACAATCGGGCGTCCATGGACACTTGTCAGTCGTAGTTTTCTCCACTTCGCTCCTCTTCGTTCCGCTTCGGTCGAAATGACGGGTTGAATGCTGTCATTTCGAGCTTGTCACTCCGTCATTTCGAGCTTGTCGAGAAATCTCCTGCAACCGGGTGTCCATGGACATTTGTCAGTCGTAGATTTCTCCACTTCGCTTCACTTCGTTCCGCTTCGGTCGAAATGACGGGTTGTTTGTTGTCATTTCGAGCATGTAATTCCGTCATTTCGAGCTTGTCGAGAAATCTCCGACAATCGGGCGTCCATGGACACTTGTCAGTCGTAGTTTTCTCCACTTCGCTTCACTTCGTTCCGCTCCGGTCGAAATGACGGGTTGTTTGTTGTCATTTCGAGCTTGTCACTTCGTCATTTCGAGCTTGTCGAGAAATCTCCTGCAACCGATTGCCCCTGGACACTTGTCAGTCGTAGATTTATTCACCAGAGGTAAATGCTTTCGCTTCGCTCAGGTCTCCACTTCGCTTCGCTCCGGTCGAAATGACATGGTGTTAATGTTTAGAATGACGTTGTTACAGTTATTGACATTCCGCTCGATGCCGGAACTGTGCGGCAAACGCCACCCACGCAAACCAAGCCTTCGCTCTGACGGCCTCCGCTGATGGCGATGCGCGTCTGGTCTTTGATGTAGCCGAATGAGCCGGTTACATAATGGTCGCGGTTGTCGGCGATAGGATTGCCGTAGTTGTATTTGTCAGCTACCGACACAAACCACTTCGGTGCGATGGTGTATTCCAAAAGGAAAGCGAACCAATTGCCGCGTTTGTTGTAGTATGCCTCGTGTCCTGCCTCGATTTCATGGTTTTGTCCGATGTTGTCCCATAAATGCTGTAATTCCAAACGCACGCTGTTCTTCCTGTTGATTTTGTAAATAACCTCGCCGAATGCGATATTTGCCTCAACAGCTTCCGCACCGGGGTGATTTTCGATGGTTTCCATGTCGTAATATAGGTTGATGTACATCAAGGCGAGATGCCATTTGGCATTAATCTTCTTCTCGATTTCAAAATTCAAGTCGCGATAGAACATTCGGTCGCCGATGGCGAAGAAGTCGGATTTGTAACCCTTTGTGCCTGGCATGTTGAGTGTGTTCATGTCGTCAACAGTGATGGAGTCGCGCTTGATGTCGTTCACCTGGCTGTAGTTGAAAGCGAGTTTGGTGCCGTATTTCCCGCCAAGGAGAGTCTTTTTAGGAATGGTGTAGTTGACCTGGAACTGTATTCCCATCTCGCCAAGAGGCTGTGTTGCATACGAGAACATAGACGGCAGACTGTGGGTGTGGGTGTAATTAATAGGAGGGATGAAACCGAGGTCGAGGTCGTTCTGTGTGGCGAGTCTCTTCGACTTGAAACTCATGTTATCGACGCGCTTCACCTGTAGCACCATGCCCAATCCTTTCTGTGAATAGGACAACGATGCCAACAATTCCTGACCTTCGCGATAGATGAAGTTGTTGAATGTCGATGGGTCGTTGATTTTGCGAGCGTACTCGGCGGATAAACCGAAACGATCATATCCGAGATTGAGTCTTCCTGCGTAAGCAGCGACATTCTGTGGCATTATCAAATCGTTTTCTCCTACTGTCTGTTTGGTATCGGCTTCGTATTTGCTGATGAAACTGACTCCTACTGTGGCACGCAGCTTACTGCTATTCAACGAACCGATGCTGTTGTTGAGATCCCACTCGCCATCAATGCCTCGTACGAGGCCGCGTCGTTCGGCCGTCAGCGTGTCGCCGTAGCCTGCCCAGTAAAAACGCTGTTTGCCGTAGATGCCTTTGATAGTAATGCCGTTACAAGGACGGAACACGGCGCGTATGCCTCGCAAAGAGTTGTCGAAACCCAGCGTCCATTCTTCGTATGTCCTGAACACCAAGCCGTTGCCGAACTGATCGTAGATGTCGCCCACGGTCACACCGATGGTGCCGTTGTCGTAACTTGCAAAGAAATTGGCGATGCCCATGCCTTTGACCCTGCTGTCGAAACCCGACATCGGGGTGGTCTGGTAAGCCTCGAAACGCATGCCGGCTGTAAAGTCGCCAAGTTGATATTGCAACTTGCCGAAGCCGTAGGCGCCGAAACTCTCGCCGTTGATGTCCTCCTCGCTGATACCAATGCCCTTGTCCTCCCAATAGTAGTTGCCGTCAATCTGAAAACTCCCGCTGACCTTCGATTTGTCAAAGAGTCCCTGACCGCACATGGCTGTAACTATGAGAACGAAAACTGTTGATAATGATAGTTTTTTCATGTTTTTAACATTTATTAATTTATAGATTGCTTTTCTCCAGTCATTTCGAGCTTGTAACTCCGTCCTTTCGAGCTTGTCGAGAAATCTCCTGCAACCGGGTGTCCATGGACATTTGTCTGTCGTAGTTTTCTCCACTTCGCTTCACTTCGTTCCGCTTCGGTCGAAATGACGAGTTGAATGCTGTCATTTCGAGCTCATGATTCCGTCATTTCGAGCTCATGATTCCGTCATTTCGAGTTTGTCACTTCGTCATTTCGAGCTTGTCGAGAAATCTCCGACAACCGGGTGTCCATGGACATTTGTCAGTCGTAGATTTATTCACCAAAGGTGAATGCTTTCGCTTCGCTCAGGTCTCCACTCCGCTTCGCTTCGGTCGAAATGACGGGTTGAATACTGTCATTTCGAGCGTATGATTTCGTCATTTCGAGCCTGTCGAGAAATCTCCTGCAACCGGGTGTCCATGGACACTTGTCAGTCGTAGATTTCTCCACTTCGCTCCACTTCGTTCCGCTCCGGTCGAAATGACGGGTTGAATGCTGTCATTTCGAACGTATGATTCCGTCATTTCGAGCTTGTCGAGAAATCTTCGACAACCGGGTGTCCATGGACATTTGTCAGTCGTAGATTTCTCCACTTCGCTCCACTTCGTTCCGCTTCGGTCGAAATGACGGGTTGAATTCTGTCATTTCGCGCTCATGATTCTGTCATTTCGAGTTTGTCACTTCGTCATTTCGCGCTTGTCGAGAAATCTCCGACAACCGGGTGTCCATGGACATTTGTCAGTCGTAGATTTCTCCACTTCGCTCCACTTCGGTCGAAATGACGTGTTTTCGTTAGTCGTAGATTTCTCCACTTCGCTTCACTTCGTTCCGCTTCGGTCGAAATGACGGGTTGAATTCTGTCATTTCGCGCTCATGATTCTGTCATTTCGAGCTTGTCGAGAAATCTCCGACAATCGGGTGTCCATGGACATTTGTCAGTCGTAGATTTCTCCACTTCGCTTCACTTCGCTTCGCTCAGGTCGAAATGACGTGTTTTCGTTAGTCGTAGATTTATTCACCAGAGGTGAATGCTTTCGCTTCGGTCAGGTCTTCGCTTCGCTTCACTTCGTTTCGCTCCGGTCGAAATGACGAGAAAAGTCCATTCTAATTTCTTGCTTCTAACTTCTAACTTCTAAAATCTTATTTCGCTATTTTCAATATTTCCTGATAAAGGTCCTCTTCGCCTCCATCTAAATATCCTGTGTGCTGCCACACTATCTTGCCGTCGCCGTCAAAAAGGAAAGAGTGAGGAGGGTTGCTGACGTTCATTGCGCGTTTCAACTCGCTGTTCACGTCGAGCAGAATCTCGAAAGGCCAGCCCTTGCCGTCAACGAAAGGCTTGATTTTCGCGGTTGAACGTGCATCGTCGATAGAAACAGCATAAATGATCACGCCGGTCTCTTCAACCCAGTCATCGTAAACGTCAGCCAAAGCGTTGTGCTCCTTCACGCACGGACCACACCAGGTGGCCCAGAAAGTCATGACAAAAGGCTTGCCGTCGTTGTTCAACTCGGCGATGTTGACAGATTGACCGTCAAGGTCTTTCAATGTGATATTCGGCAAATCTGAATTCTGGGCTGCCAGCCCGAAAAACATCAAGCCGAAAAATAAGAAAGCGAATAATTTTTTCATGATATGAATTTTAAAGTTAAACAATATAAGTTTCTAAAATCTTACAATATTCTAAAGCTTTGATTTCCACTTTTTTAATGATATTAGGAATCAAGATGCACTCGCCGACATCGACAACTTCTTCGCCCCTGTCATACTTCAGTGAAAAAGTGCCTCCTACACTCGTCAGTATGACGAACGAGTCGAGTTCTCCATAATCTTTCGCCAACGCCATTCCCTTTTCCAAGTTGATGAAATTGGTAGTGAAGTAAGGACATTCCACCATTTTGACGGTGGCGTCTTTTTTGTCTCTTTGATATTCGGTGCGATAATTGTCCTCGTGTTTGTAGTTCAAGGTGAACAATGCTTGCGGTATGTGCAGTTCGCGGTACATGCCGTGTTGGTCGAGACGGTCCCAGTCGTAAACGCGGTAGGTGGTGTCGCAGGTTTGCTGAATCTCCGCAACCATGCAGCCCGGACCTAATGCGTGGATTCGCCTTGCCGGGATAAAAAACACATCGCCGTCGCCAACTTTCTCATAGTTAAGCACTTCCGAAATTTTCTTCTCGTAAATTTTCTTCTCGACCTCTGCCTTTGTCACCTCGCGCTTGAAGCCGGAGACGAGCTCCGCGTCTTTGTCGGCGTGCATCACGTACCACATCTCGGTCTTGCCGTTCTCAATCCCGATTTCCCTTGCTATCTCGTCATCAGGATGCACCTGCACGGAGAGCCATGTCAAAGGGTCGATAATCTTTATCAGAAGAGGGAAAGTCTCGCCGTATTTGTCGAAAACATTGTCGCCGACGAGGTCGCCCATGAAAGTTTCAACGAGGTCGTTGAGCTCGTCGCCGCTGAAATTGCCGTTGCAGACCACGCTGTTCCTGCCTTCCACACCCGACAGCAGCCACATCTCGCCGCAGTTTATCAACTTGCCGAAGTCTTTGTGCAGCAATGTCTTAACGTTCTGACCTCCCCATATTTTCTCCACATAAATGGGCTGAAACTTCAATGGATATAACACGTTCATGTTTTTGTCAAATATCAGAATATTCCAATCTGCAAAAATACAAAAAAGTTTGGAGTTGAGAGTTTGGAGTGTGAAGTTTTTTTATTTTTGCATTTCGATTCATGTCATTTCGACTGAAGCGAAGCGGAATGGAGAAATCTTATAAATGAATATTATGAAAACAATCATAGAACTTCGACATTTATTGCATGAAAATGCCGAGCTTTCCGGCGAAGAGATTCGGACAAACGCCATTTTGAACGAGTTTTTGGAAAAAATGAATCCCGATGTTCATATAAAAAACATCGGAGGTCAAGGCATTGCAGTGGTTTTCAGGGGTAAGAACCCCGGCAAGCGCATACTTGTGCGCGGCGACATCGACGCTTTGAACATTCCCGAGGGCGATCGACGCTGCTCGCATCGTTGCGGTCACGACGGACATGCCGCTATTTTGGCAGGACTTGCACAACGTTTGAGCGAAAAACGCCCTGAAAATGGCGAAATTGCGTTGCTTTTTCAGCCTGCCGAGGAGACTGGACATGGTGCGAAAGCCGTCATCGCCGACCCGCTGTTTGAGCGGATTAAACCCGATATGGCATTTGCCTTGCATAATATCCCGGGCTATCCCAAAAACAAGATTTTGTTGAGAAAAGGCTGTTTCGCCGCCGGCTCGCTGGGCTTGAAGCTGATATTCGACGGCGTCACTGCTCACGCTTCGCAACCGGAAAAAGGACGCAGCCCGCAATATATGCTGTCGGCATTGATGGATATTTTCGGCAAGAAAACAGCCATGCTTCAAAATGAGACACCGCTCACTATGATGACGATGACGCATGCTGTATTGGGAGAGGAGACATTCGGCGTGGCACCGGCTCATGCCGAGATTTGGCTCACCCTGCGTTCATACGACAATGACAAACTTCAGCATCTCACAGCCGATGTCGTGCAGCTCTGCCACATGGTAGCCGAAAAACAAGGCTTCCGGTTCAGCAGCAACATACACGAGGCGTTTTCGGCTGCTGTGAACAACAATGAGGCAGTAGATGTGGTTGAAAATGCCGCCAAATCGTTACATCTTGATTGTCAATATCTTGAAGAGCCGTTCCGCTGGTCGGAGGACTTCGGACGCTTCGCCTATATATGCCCAATCGCCATGTTCGGTGTGGGCTGCGGCGAAAATCATCTGCCGCTACATAACCCGGAATATGTTTTTGAAGATGAAATTCTGGAAACAGGAATAAACATGTTCGAGTCTTTAGTCGCTTGTCTTTAGTTTTTATTTTTTCGACTCAAGTCTAAAGTCTAATTTTTTTTGTATTTTTGCAAAAATTTGATAATGAAAAACATTTGTGTCTTTTGCGGAAGCAGCATGGGGTTCGACAAGCGTTACGAAGAGGCTGCCTCCCGTCTCGGCGAGGTGCTCGCCGACAACGACTGCACCCTCTATTACGGCGGCGGCAGCGTCGGTCTTATGAACGTGATAGCCAACAAGATGCTCGAGCGCGGCAAAAAAGTCGTCGGAGTGATGCCTGACTTCCTGCTCGCTCATGAAATAGGCCATCGCGCAATCGACAAGATGATTTCGACAAAGACCATGGCTGAACGAAAAAATATACTGCTGCGCGAAGCCGACGCTTTCATAGCGATGCCCGGTGGTTTCGGTACCCTCGACGAACTCTCGGAAGTGGTGGTGGCCGACCAGCTTCGTCTTATGGAGAAACCGATGGCGCTGTATAACATACTCGGATATTACGATAGCCTCGTGGCATGGATTGAACGCGGAGTGAAAGACGGCTTCATACGTGCCGACCATTATGAAAATATCATCGTTGCCGACGACCCAATGGAATTATTCGAACAAATGCGAGACTATAATCCGGTCAAAATAGAAAAATGGATTCATGACATCAAGGTGGAAACTAATAATCAATGACGGCAAGGACGTGATTCGTCGCGTCTCCGCAAAAACATAAACATGCTATGAATATTATTGGAATTACAGGAACATTGGGTGCAGGAAAAGGCACGATTGTCGAATATCTGGTGGAGAAAAAAGGCTATGTGCATTACTCTGTCCGCGCATTTCTCTCCGAAGAGGTGAAACGTCGCGGACTTGAAGTGAATCGTGACACTTTGACATCTGTGGCAAACGATTTGCGCGCCAATAACTCGCCCAGCTACATCGCCGAGCAGCTTTATGACCGAGCCTACAACAACGGAAAAGACGCTGTTATCGAGAGTATTCGCACTCCCGGCGAGATTGCCGCCTTGCGCTCAAAGGGCAACTTCCATCTGTTTGCCGTCGATGCCGACAGGAAAGTGCGTTATGAGCGCATCACAGAACGCAAATCGGAAACCGACTCGGTGAGCTACGAGACTTTCGTCGTCAACGAGGAGCGTGAGATGAGCAACGCCGACCCGAACAAACAGAACCTCGGCGAGTGCATACACCAGGCGGACTATGTGCTTCAGAACAACGGCACTATCGACGACCTTAACAAAAAGGTGGAGGAGGTGCTTCAAGATATTGAGAATCAGAAATATAAACGTCCTTCATGGGATGAGTATTTCATGAATCTCGCCGACACTGTCGCCGAGCGCGCCACATGTGACCGTGGTCGCAGCGGCTGCGTCATTGTGAAGGACCGTCAGATTTTAGTGACAGGCTATGTCGGCTCGCCGCGCGGACTGCCGCATTGCGACGAGGTGGGGCATCTTTTCAGAAAGATGATTCACGCTGACGGCAGAATAACGGAGCATTGTGTCAGGACGGTGCACGCCGAGCAGAACGCCATCACACAGGCAGCCCGTCGGGGTATAGCCCTGGCCGGCAGTACCTTGTATTGCCGCATGACACCATGCCGCACCTGCGCCATGTTGATAATAAACTGCGGAATAGTACGCGTGGTGTGCCAACGCAAATATCACGACGGCGCCGAGTCGGAAGAGATGTTCCGTCAAGCGGGAATCAAATTGGAATATGTCTATGACGAAGTGCAGACGTATGAGAGACAATGACACTCCCAACGTCATTTCGAGCGAAGTCGGGAAATCTCTGGCAAATAAATTCAAATGCCGGAGATTTATCCTCTAAATCTGAATGCTTTCGCGAACTCAAGTCTCCGTTGCGCCTGAAATGGTGTCAGGAACGATTGTTCAGTATGTCAATCGCCAAATATATCGCGTTCCTCAAAGCTTCGGGGTCCGCGATGTTTTTGTTTGCGATGTCATAACCGGTGCCGTGTGTCGTTGACGTGCGCACCACGGGCAGTCCCGCGGTGAAGCTGACACCGCCGTCGATGGCGAGGACACGGAACGGGGTGAGACCCTGGTCGTGGTACATGCTGAGAATGCCGTCGTATTTGCACCATGCGTCGGAGCCGAAGAAACCGTCGGCAGGGAAAGGACCAAATGCCATGATGCCCTCGCTCTTGGCAACCTCAATGGCAGGCTTGATGATGTCGCGCTCCTCGCTTCCCATGATGTTGTTGTCGCCGGCATGAGGATTCAACCCTAAAACAGCTATCTTTGGCACCACTATGTTGAAATCTTTTATCAAGGAAGAGTTCATGAGTTGTAATTTCTTGATAATCAATTCTTTACTGATGGCTCCTGGCACCTCCTTCAGTGGAATGTGATTTGTTACGAAACCGATGCGCATTTTGTGGTTGACGAGAAGCGTGATATATTCATTATCAGGGAAAAAAGATTTGATGTAATCCGTCTGTCCTTTAAACTGGAATTGTTCGGAAATGATATTGCTTTTGTTGACAGGGGCTGTCACCAAAGCGTCAATGAGACCTGAGCGCAGGTCGTTGGTGGCTAACTTAAGAGCCGCGAACGATGCCTTCCCAGCGACAGCGGTTGAAAAACCCGGCTCAACCTTGAGCTCCTCGTCAGTATGATTGATGATGTTGATGCGCTTCGGCTGTGCTTGTGAGGCATCGCGAATCACAGCGTATGACATCTCCTCCATGCCGAAGTTTTTCTTGTAATAAGAGAAAACTTTAGACTGTCCGTAAACAATTGGCGTGAAAGTGTCGAAAATACGCGAATCAAATAAAACCTTGAGAATTACTTCGTAACCGATACCGTTGATGTCACCCTGGGTGATACCAATTTTAGGAAGCTTGGATGTCTTTAATTGTGGTGCCATGATAATGAATCTCGTTTTGAAACAACAAAATTATAAAATATTTTCCAAATTCCAAAATATTTTCAATATTTTTTTTAAAAAAGGTAGTTATGTGAAAAATTCGTAAATTTGCAATATGCAAAACGAAGGATATACTATAAAACAAATAGCCTCTGTTGTTGGAGGGCAAATAATTGGCAATCAATTAGATACAATTATCATTAAGGATATTCTCTTTGACAGCCGTTTGCTCGTCGATGCTGAAAACACGTTGTTTTTCGCACTTCGCGGCGGACGTGACGACGGACACGGATATATCGGCGAGTTATATGAAAAGGGTGTAAAAGCCTTCGTGGTGTCGAGGAAAAACATGGAAAAACATGATGTTGAGGCGCAAGAAAACGCCTTGGAAAAATGTTCTGAAGCGGTTTTTGTGGCCGTTGACGACACCTTAATCGCTTTGCAGACCTTGGCGGCTTATCATCGCGCTCGATTCAACGTCCCTGTAGTGGGAATCACCGGCAGCAACGGCAAAACCGTGGTGAAAGAATGGCTTTATCAGATATTGTCGCCGTCAATGTCGGTGTGCCGTAGCCCTAAAAGCTATAATTCTCAAATTGGAGTGCCTCTTTCAGTATGGCAGATGAACCAGACTAACGACGTGGCATTGATTGAGGCCGGTATCTCGCGACCAGGCGAGATGACAAAACTGCGCAATATCGTCAAACCGACAATCGGAGTTCTTACAAACATAGGAGCAGCGCACGGCAAGAATTTCGAGAGTGTGCAACATAAAATCCAAGAGAAACTGAAACTGTTTGAAGACCTTAAGGATGCCGCCATAAATGGCATTAATGACCTTGAAGACTTCGCGGGAACTGGCAAGTTGGTTTATTGCAGTGATAATCAGGAGATTGACTCGGCGATATCAAACGCAAAAATTCCGGCATTCTCATGGAGTACCAAAAACGAAAACGCCAATTTGTTCGTTATATCTGTCAATCATGGCGAAACAACGGAAATTACGGCTGTTTATAAAGGCGATTCGATGAAAATCACAATCCCGTTCATCGACGACGCTTCCATCGAAAACGCAATAAATTGCTGGTGCGTGGCACTGCTGCTGAATTTCCCAAACGATGTTATCGTAGAGCGTATGGCACATCTTGAAGCTGTTGAAATGCGAATGGAACTTAAAGCCGGTATTCGTAACTGCTTGATTATTAACGATTCATATAATAACGACAGAAATGCGCTCGCCATCGCCCTCGATTTTATGAACGCACAGCATCGTGACAACAAAACGCTGATTCTTTCAGATATTCTACAAAGTGAACAAAAGGAAGAAGACCTGTACGGAGATATAGCGCAACTTATTGAAAATAAAGGTGTTGATACCTTCATCGGAATCGGTCCGGCTATATGCTCGTCATTTCGGGCGGAACGTGGTGAAATCGGGCAGTCTTCCTCGTCAAAAATATCTTTGAACAAAAAAATCGACTCTTATTTTTACCCTTCTACATCTGATTTTTTAAATCATTATCCGATGAAGATGTTTGAAAATCAGATAGTTCTGTTAAAAGGAGCGCGTAGTTTCGAGTTTGAGCGTATTATGAAGGTGCTACAGCAGAAATCGCATGAGACGGTGCTGGAAATAAACCTCGACAACCTTGTGAAAAACCTTAACTATTATCGCGGAAAGCTGAAGAAAGACACCAAAATGATGGTGATGGTGAAGGCTTTTGCATACGGAGGCGGCAACTATGAGGTCTCAAACGTCCTCGCCTTTCATCATGTTGATTATCTCACAGTTGCATATTCCGACGAGGGGGTCGAGCTGCGTAACAAAGGCATAAACCTGCCTATCATGGTGATGACGCCGGAGACCAACACTTTCGATGCCATCATCAATAACAACCTTGAACCCGACATCTACAGTTTTCGATGTCTCTCGCAGTTGGAAGACGCTATAAATCAAATGGATAGACCTCTTGGCAAGCCTGTCGGAATACATATTAAACTTGATACGGGAATGCATCGTCTCGGCTTCCTTCCGGAAGATATTGACGAGTTGATTGAGCGTGTAAAAGCCAGTCCGGATATTCGAGTCATGAGTGTTTTCTCGCATTTAGCCACGAGTGATATGCCGGATGAAGATGATTTTGTGATGCGTCAGGTGAAGATGTTCGAGAAGATGAGCAATAAGATAGTGTCGGCTTTCCCATACAAAATAATGCGTCATCTTTTGAACACCGCCGGCATCTCGCGATTTACGGAGTACCAATATGATATGGTTCGATTGGGCATCGGTGTCTATGGTGTGGCGATTTGTGATGAGGACCGAGGAAAACTGCATAATGTGATGTCTCTGAAGTCAACGATAAAGCAGATTAAGGAATACGGGCAGGGAGAGACCATAGGTTACGGTCGTCATGGAAAGATAACGAAGCCTTCGAGAATAGCGGTGATTCCCATAGGTTACGCCGACGGTTTGCGCCGACAGCTTGGCAATGGCAACGCCTGTTTCTGGGTCAACGGAAAGGCTGCTCCGATAATCGGCAATATCTGCATGGACCTCACCATGATTGATGTCACCGGAATAGATTGCCAGGAAGACGATACCGCCGTGTTGTTTGACGACAAACATCCGATTGAAATCATAGCGAAAGCCTGCGACACTATCCCGTATGAAATCATGACGCGAATATCACAAAGAGTAAAGAGGGTTTACACCAAGGAATAAGAAGCCTTCTGCCTTTGTTGGAGTGCCAGGGTCGAAAGTTTAAAGTCTTTTAAGGAGGACGAGATAAACCGGGAAGTGGTCGGAATATCCGCCGAGCCAGACGCCGCCTGCGAAAGTGCGCCATGGATAGCCGTTGTAGCGGCCGCCGTGCTGCTTGAGAAATTCTTTCGAGTGCACCACTGGTTTGAACATCTGGTATGTGGCAAACGGGTCGTTCTCGTCTTTGAGCAGAGCCGGAGTGATAATGCATTGGTCGAGGACGCCTTTCACATCACGATAATAGTTTGTCCCCTCGCCGTTTTTATGCATCTTCCACATGGGGTTGAAGAAATCGTCGCCCTGCATGTCCTCGACGCGTCCCTTGGCGCGAAGCCCCTCGACGATACTCTTGTTTGTCGGATAATCGTTGTAGTCGCCCATCATCACAATCTTGGCGTCGGGTTTTTCCGTCAAGATAGAGTCGGCGATATGACGGCAAAGAGCGGCAGCCGCCATGCGTCCGGGAAGAGAGCGTTTCTCGCCCCCATAGCGCGACGGCCAGTGCATCACGATGAAACTGAACTCTTCATCGTCGAGAATGCCGGTCACGACGAGCTGGTCGCGGGAAACGAAATTAGGCTGGTTGGGGACAACCAGGCGATATGACTTGGAATTTGTCAGCTTGAAATATTTCGGATTGTAAAGAAGCGCCACGTCAACACCACGGCGGTCGGGAGAGTCGTAATGCACAATCTGATAGTCGCGGTCGGCAATTTCAGGCTGGGCCACGAGGTCTTCAAGCACTTGACGGTTTTCCATTTCAGAGAGCCCCAGCACCCACAGTCCTTCGGGAGTGTTGAACCTGTCGCTCTTGTCGGTGCCTATCGTTGAGATGGCATACGCCATGTTGTGCAACTTGGTGAGGTATTTCTCGGTGTTCCATGCATTCTTGCCATGCGGGAGAAATTCTTCGTCGTTTTTGTTAGGGTCGTTAATCGTATCAAACAGATTCTCAAGGTTGTAGAATCCCACAAGACCCATCTTGTACTGCTGCTGGGCGTTTAATGCGGTGATGACAAACAACATCACGACAGCCAAAATGTTTAATTTCTTTAACATATTTTCGATTCAAATAAATTTGGGTACAAATATAGTGATAAATTTTAACACGGACGAGAAAATTTCAAATAAAATAATTTTCGTCTTTTTCATTATTATGTAGAAAAATATTTGTAAATTTGTGCCATTAAAATTTGTTAAATGAAAAAACATCTACTATTTGTTGCAGCTGTCGCTTTCAGCGTAAGTCTGACGGCGCAGGAGTTGATTGTCGATACAATCAAAGAGATAGTGTCGCAGCCAACAATCATCATGATTGACACGGATTACGACGACGCACAGAGCTCGACAGACATCTCGAGTTTTTTACAGTCTTCGCGTGACGCCTTCAACAACATCGCGGCCTACAACCTCAGTTCAAGAAGGTTTCGCATCCGCGCGTACGACTCGAAGTACACCGATGTGATGATTAACGGTGTCATGATGAACGACCCTGACGGTGGTCGTCCGTATTACTCCAACTGGGGTGGCTTGAATGATGTTATGCGCAACAGCGTGATAATGATTAATTCAGGCATCACGTACGAAAGCTTCGGCGGACCTGGCGGCGTGACGGCAATCTCCACGAGAGCCAGCAACTATCGCAAGCAGGTCTCGGGAGGCTATTCGTTGTCAAACCGCTCATACAACCATCGTTTCATGGCATCGATAGGTACCGGCATGATGAAGAACGGCTGGGCTTTCTCGGCGTCGCTGTCAAGTCGATACACTCCGATGAACAGCACACTGTCATGGAACGAGGGCACATGGTACAACGGAATAAGCTATTTCTTGTCAACGGAAAAGAAACTGAACAAGAAACACTCGTTAGGATTCCTTGTGTTTGGCTCGCCTTCGGAACGTGCCGCGTCGTCGCCGGCGGTGCAGGAGACATTTGACCTCCTTGGTGACAACTACTACAACCCTAACTGGGGCTGGCAGACCGACGGAAGCGGCAAGCGTTTTGCCCGCAATGCGCGCGTGAACTCATATCACCAGCCGATGTTCCAACTGCAGCATTACTGGACGCCAAACAATAAATGGCAAGTCAACACGACGGCTTACGTGTGGTTCGGCAAAGGCGGCTCTACGTCTCTCGAATGGGGCGAGGCTCCCGACCCGCGACCCGACTACTACCGCAACCTCCCGAGCTATTACCTGTCACAGCTTCAACAAGGCAAGACCGGATATACACAAGAGGGATACCTGGCTTATATGCAACAGTGGATAAACGACGAGTCGATGCATCAGATTAACTGGGACAACCTGTACGCTTATAACCTGGGCAACCTTAAAACCGTTACCGACGCGAACAACACAGCAGGCAATACTATCCAGGGCGTCTTCTCGAAATATATCGTCGAGGAACGCCGTCAGGATAAACTGCAATACGGTTTGTCGAGCACATATAGATACGAGTTCAATCCCAATATGCACCTCTATGGCGGTTTGAAAGCGGGTATTTCCAAGACACATTATTACAAAAAAGTCGCCGACCTTCTCGGAGGTGATTATTATCTCGACATAGACAAATATGCCGACGGCGAGGCTTTTGAGATTACCGATGCCCAGCAAACCAACATCCGTAACAGAAACCATGTGGCGAAGGTAGGAGATATCGTGGGTTATGACTATATCGCCAATGTCAACAAGGTTCTGTTGTGGAGCGAGTTCACTTATGTGAAAGGCCGTTGGTCAACATACGCCGCCGTGGAAGCCGACTACACCCAGTTGTATCGTACCGGCAACTTCGAGACGGGGCGTTTCCAGGGCAGCGAATCGTACGGCGACTCCAAGAAGATAGACAAGCTCAACGGGAGTTTCAAGGCAGGAGGCAGCTACGCCCTCAATGGACGCAACTATGTCGTCGCCAACGCTGTCTTGAAGAGCCGAGCGCCGGAGTTTAGAAGCATTTTCGTGGCTCCGCGTGTGCGTAACACCATCGTCGATGATGTCGATAATGAGAAAATCCTTTCGTTCGACCTCGGCTACGAATATCGCTCGCCATTGATAAAAGCGCGCGTCTCGGCTTATAGAACGCAGTTCTACAACCTCACATGGAACCGCTCGTTCTACTATGAGGCGACAAGTAAATATGTTAACTATGTGATGAACGACATCAACCAGTATGCGCAAGGTGTCGAGGTGGGCACCGACATCAACATCACTCCGACAATCAGCGCGCAGATAGCGGGAACAATAGGAGAACATTGTTATTCGAACAATCCCAAAGTGTATGTGAATGAAGATAACAACGCAAATCCCATTTATTCAGGGGAAACGGTGTATCTTGAAAACTACTATGTCGGTGAAATGCCACAGACAGCCGGTGCCATCGGTCTGAAATACAATTCTCCTAAATATTGGTGGATTAGCCTTACGGGAAACTTCTTCGCGGACTATTATCTCGCAGTCAACCCGACAAACCACACCGTTGACGCTATGCTGTCAACAAAACCTGAAAACCAAGAGAAACTTTTGTCGCAGAAGAAACTTGACGATGCTTTCACTCTCGACCTCTACGCCGGCAAGTCATGGGCAATTAATGGATATACAGTTTTGCTCAACGTCAGCGTGAATAATATTCTAAACAATCAAGACATTGTTCTTTACGGATATGAACAGCTTCGCAGCGATTATGCCAATCTCGACAGATTCCCGGAAAAATATTCATATTTATATGGAACTAATTTCTTTATCAGTTTGGCCATTAGATTTTAAATAGATTATCAACCAAAAAAATTAAATATCATGAAAAAGAGTCGTTTATTATTAATAATAGGTGTGGCTTTGGTGCTAATCACATCTTGTAAGAAAAAAGAACCGGCAATCCCGCCGATACCCGTGACACCAGGTGCGGGTGATGTTCAATCTATACCCTATGCACAGTCGTTTGCAAAGGAGTTTGGCACATATATCACAAAGAACGTTCTTGGTGACCAGGTTTGGGTAATTGACTACTCGTCGGCAGTGATGTCGGGACATGTCAATAACAACGGGACACATGAATACTATGAGAATGAGGACTGGTTGATTTCATCGCCGGTAAAAATCACAGGCGTTCAGCATGCAAAGGCTGTCGTGAACTATGCGGCACAGTATCAGGGACCAAGCGACACCGATGTCGTGATGATGATTTCATCGGATTACAAATTCGGCAACGAGCCTTCAACGGCGACATGGACACAGCTGCCGGAAAAGTTCGCCAACACTGATGGATGGAACTTTACTGATAAAGAGTTGAATCTTGACAATTATCTTGGTCAGACAGTTACAGTGGCAATTAAGTTCACGTCTTCGTCAACGAAATCGCGAACAATGGAGATAAAGAGCATCACTGTCAAGGAAGGAGAGGCTGGCGGAGTGACGCCTCCGGGTCCGACACCGCCTCCGGGAACGGGTTCCGGTAGCGGCACGGCCGACGACCCATATAATGTGGCTTCAGGTATTAGTCTGCAAGGACAAGAAATCATAGCCTGGGTGCAAGGTTATATCGTCGGTGCCGTGAAAAACGGTTTGAGCGCCGTCTCAAGCAATGACGATGTGATTTGGAACGCTCCATTTGATTCATCTACAAATGTTGTGATTGCCGATGATGCCGATTGCCGCGAAATTTCCAACTGCATTATCGTGAACCTGCCTGCAGGCAAGCCGTTACGCGCCCAAGTCAATTTAAAAGACAACCCAGACAACTTGGGCAAGCAACTTTCTGTTTTAGGCAAGTTGCGCAAGTACTTCGGTCAGGCTGGTCTGCGTGACAGCGAAGGTACGGAGGCTGATTTCGTCTTGGAAGGCGGTGTCACACCTCCTCCCGTCGAGGCAATCTACAGCGAGTCGTTTGCGTCAGGTCAAGGCGGTTTTACAATCCAAGATGTCGTGATACCAGCTGAATTGACATACGTCTGGGCACACTCCGCACAGTATAAATGCATGAAAGCCAGCGCATACGTCGGTCAAGCCTACCAGACAGAGAGTTGGCTCGTCTCACCTGCCATCAACTTGTCAGGTGTGGAGACGGCCAAATTGACATTCGACCAGGCGGTAAACTACGCTGCGCCACAAGGCGTGTTGTATGTTATGATTTCCACCAATTATAGTGGAGATGTCACCACAACCGATTGGACAGAACTGACTCTTGACCAGTGGCCTGAAGGTAACAGCTGGACGTTTATAAACTCCATCGCCAACCTGACACCATATATCGGTCAGAATGTAACCGTCGCTTTCAAGTACACAAGTAGCGCAGGCTCTGCTTCAACCTGGGAAGTGAAGAATTTTATCGTTGCTGAATAATCGTTGAAATTCAATTAATTAAATAAGAAATGAAAAAAATATTTAAATACGGCTTGATAATTCTATTCGCTGCGGGAGTGTTACACGCCTGCATGGATAAAAATGCAAGAAAAAATAATTATCCGGCTCCAAATATTTCGGAACCGCCCATTGGCACCGTGTTTACAATGGATTCGTTGAGAGGAGTCATAATAAATGCCGGAGATCCAAAGGATTATGCCAACGATACTATCTTTAAAGACGATGGTTCTCTTTACGGTATTGTCACAGCCGACGAAACATCGGGCAACTGCTATAAGTACGTGTTCCTGCAGGAAAGAGCCACCGGCTATGCCATCGAGCTTTATATGAATGCAGTGACTGGACTGCGTATCGGCGACTCGGTGAGAGTTTGCTTGAAAGGTGCCGTGCTTGGTGTTTATAGAGGCACTCCGCAGATTCAGAATCTCGACCCTAAAAATGTAATTGTTTTGGCAAATGGTCAATATGTTGAGCCGCAACAAGTTACGATTGAGGAAATTAAAGATAAACAGCATTTGTGCAAATTGGTGACACTTGAGAAGGTCGAGTTTGACGATCCGTCATTGGTTTGGGCTGTGCAAGAGGAAGGCAGCACAAGTTCTTATGCAAACCGCACTTTGAATCAATATGATAGTAACTGTAACAAGAAAGGTAATATCATAGTAAGAACGAGTACGTATGCGTCGTTTGCAAAACAACAACTTCCTCAAGGCCAAGGCAGTATAACCGCAATAGTGACGCTGTATCGTACAAATTCAAACTACACTTGGCAGCTGCTGGTAAGAAGCGCAAACGAAGCTATTATGAATGGCGACCGCTGCAACTAATGAATTATTTAAAAATTTAGATGATGTCTGAAAACTTAGTAATCATCCCGACGTATAACGAGAAAGAGAATATCGAGAAGATAATCCGTTACGTTTTCAATCTCCCGATGGAGTTCCATGTCCTTGTAATCGAGGATAATAGTCCAGACGGGACTGCCGACATCGTGAAACGTCTGATGCAAGAGTTTCCTGACAGGCTTTTCATAGAAGAGCGAAAAGGCAAGCTCGGTCTTGGAACTGCTTACATCCATGGTTTCAAATGGGCGTTAGAGCGCGATTATCAATATGTTTTCGAGATGGATGCCGACTTTTCACATAACCCTGACGACCTCATCAGACTGCATGACGCATGTGCCGATGGCGCCGACCTCGCTGTGGGTTCACGTTATAAATGCGGTGTCAACGTGGTCAATTGGCCGATGGGCAGAGTGCTGATGTCGTATTACGCCTCGGCATACGTCCGTTTCGTGACAAGAATGAAGGTGCGCGACACCACGGCGGGCTTCGTGTGCTATACACGCAAGGTGCTGGAAACCATCGATTTTGACAGGATTAAATTCGTGGGATACGCTTTCCAAATCGAGATGAAATACACTGCATGGAAACTCGGTTTCAAAATCGAGGAAGTGTCGATTATCTTCACCGACCGCAGGGAAGGTACATCGAAGATGTCCGGCGGCATCTTCAGAGAAGCCATTTTCGGTGTCATCAACTTGAGATGGAGAGGTATGTGGGGTAAAATCAAACCAAGACAAAAGTAATGGGATATATCATTAAAAACGCGACACTTGTCAACGAGGGGACGACCACGTTGGCAAGTGTCGCTATAAATGGCGACCGCATCACGGAAATCATTCCGGGTAGGGACACGATGAATCGCGTTTCAACGGAAATGATAATTGACGCCGAAGGATTATACCTGCTTCCCGGCGTCATCGACGAGCATGTGCATTTTCGCGAGCCCGGCTTGACACAGAAAGCCGACCTCTACACCGAGAGCCGAGCAGCGGTGGCGGGTGGCGTGACATCGTTCATGGATATGCCAAACACCAACCCGCAAACCACAACACAAGAGTTGTTGCAGCGAAAGTTAGATGCCGCGGCACGGAAATCAGCGGCGAATTATTCGTTTTACCTCGGCGCTACTAACGACAATATCGATGAACTTGTCAAAACCGACCCGAAGAAAATTTGTGGCATCAAGCTTTTCATGGGCTCAAGCACCGGCAATATGCTCGTGAACGACGACGACGCACTGGCGCGCTTGTTTGACGAGGCGCCATGCTTAATCGCGGCACATTGCGAAGATGAAGAGATTATCCATGCCAACACCGTGTGCTGCAAAGACTTGGAGTCGAAAGGAGAGGTCGTGGCAGATGCAGGCATACATCCGTTTGTGAGAACAACGGAGGCATGCTATAAATCGACATCAAAGGCAGTTGACATGGCAACAAAATTCAATGCCCGACTTCATGTGCTGCACATCTCCACCAAATCGGAGCTGAACTTGTTTAGAAATGATATTTCATTGAAAGACAAAAAGATAACAGCCGAGACGTGTCCTCATTATCTGATGTTTTCCGACAAGGATTATGAGAAAAAAGGCTTTGCCATCAAATGTAATCCGGCGATAAAAATGTTGTCGGACCGTGATATGCTGCGTAAAGCAATCGTTGACGGCCGTATCGACACCATAGGCACCGACCACGCGCCGCATCTGTGGCAGGAAAAGTTCACCGACAGCTATTTTACAGCAAAATCAGGATTTCCATCAATACAAAACAGCTTGGATTTGATGCTGAATCTGTATCATGAAAATGTCATTTCATTGCCGCAAATCGTGAAGCTGATGTGCCATAATCCAGCGGAGTTATATCAAATCAAGAGTAGGGGATTTATACGCAAAGGCTACTATGCCGACCTCGTATTGGTGGATTTGAATCATGAAAAGATTATTAAAAATGATGACATGCTCTACAAATGTGGCTGGACACCTTACGACGGAATGTCGGCGAAATCCAAAGTCACACATACTTTCGTGAACGGAAATCTCGTTTATCACGATAGCATGGTGGAAGATAATATTTTTGGAAAACAATTGGAATTTGAACGTTGAAATTATGAAGAAGTTATTGAGTGTCACGGCACTATTGTTGATTTTTGTGTCATGTCAAGACAAAACCGTGCGTCATGTGCAAAAAGTGGCTCATTATTATTCGGAAACAGATTTTCCTTGGGTGATTTATTATTACGATGTGCTCGGAAAAGACTCTACTTGGGTGGAGGAGCGATGGTTTCATGAAAACGGCGTGCTTCAGCTTGAAGGTAAAATCGTTAATAATGAAAGGGAGGGGGAGTTCAGAGGCTATTTCCCATCGGGCGAGTTGATGAGCGTCGGCAAGTTTGTCAACGGCAAGCGTGAAGGCAGGGGGAAGATTTTCTTTGAAAACGGCAAGGTCAATATTGAGAACGAGTATCGTCACGGGAAACCGCACGGAATCTGGAAATATTACGATGAGGAAGGCAATTTGGTTGATGTAAGGGACTTTCAATAATGTTGTCGATTTTTTCAGATGAGAATTATATGCGGCAGGCCTTGATTGAGGCACAGGCAGCTGCTGATGCCGATGAGGTGCCGGTGGGCGCTGTCGTTGTCGTTAACGACAAAATCATAGCCCGCGCACATAATCAAGTCGAGTTGTTGACTGATGTGACGGCCCATGCCGAGATTCTGGCTGTCACCGCCGCTTGCAATGCCTTGGGAACCAAATACCTGGACGACTGCGCGCTTTATGTCACCCTTGAGCCTTGTGTGATGTGCGCGGGCGCCTTGGCGCACTGCCATATAAAAAAGGTGGTGTGGGCTTGCGATGACCCCCAAAACGGCTTCCGACGGTTTGGCGACCTCTTGCACCCGAAAACAGAAATAAAGACAGGCATCCTTAAAGAAGAATGCCTGCAAATATTGACAGATTTCTTTAAAAAGAAACGATAGTCTTACTTCACCATGTCTCTGAAGAACCTCATCAGCAACCTTACATGGATGCCGACGCCGCCTGCTGTCTTATAATGGTCGGCTTTCTCAAGAAACGCCGTCCCGGCGATGTCGAAATGAACCCACGGATAGTCGGTGAAATGCTCCAAGAACTTGCCTGCGGTGATGGCGCCGCCATAGCTGCCGCCGATATTTTTGATGTCGGCGAGGTCCGACTTGATAAGCTCGCCATATTCTTCATACATCGGGAACTGCACGAGACGCTCATAGACGCGCTCTCCCGCTTCTTCGAGTTTCTTGTAAATATCACCTGCGTTGTGCTCCATCGCCACTGTCGCGACTGGTCCGATGGCGCGTGAGGCTGCTCCTGTCAGTGTCGCGAAGTCGAACACCATCATAGGGTCGTATTTTTTTGCATACGATAGGGCGTCGGCGAGAATGAGGCGACCTTCGGCATCGGTGTTCAGTATCTCGACGGTGGTGCCGTCGTACATCGTGATGATGTCGCCGGTGACACTCGCATTGCCGTCGATACGATTGTCGGTGGCAGGGACGAGAGCTATCACATGGACTGGTAACTTGGCTTTGGCGACGGCGTAAACGGCGCATGCCACGGTGGCAGCCCCCGACATGTCGTCTTTCATGTCGTCCATCGATGACGAGGGCTTCAAGTTGTAGCCTCCGGTGTCGAAGACGATGCCTTTGCCGACCAGGACGACAGGCTTCTCGTTGACAGGCTTCTCGGGTTTCCATTCCAAGATGGTGAAAGTGGGCTCGTCCATGCTTCCGGCGTTGACAGCAAGCAGTCCGCCCATCTTAAGGGACTCGATTTTCTTTTTGTTGAAGACCTCGGCGTTGCCACCCACCGAGCGAGTCTTTTCACTGATGAACTCCGCAAGCCTCTCGGCGTTGAGCTGGTTGACAGGCTCGTTCACAAGGTCGCGAGCCATCAACGTGGCCTCAACGGTGATGTTTAGCTTCTCCACACAGTCCTCACAAGCCGTGCCTTCAAGGAAATATATTGTGGTCAATGTGTTGGAACTGGGTTCGGTCTTGTATTTCTTGAACTCGTAATTAGCAAGCATAATGCCTTCGGCACAACCCATCTTCACACAACGTTTGCCACCGATGTTTTGAATCAAAACGTCACCGTATTTGTTGGCATTCAGCCACTTGCAAATAGAAGCGCCTTTCTTGCGACATTGCTCCATGAACTTGTTCTCGGACTCCTCGCTGTTGATGAAGAATATGTGATAACACTCTGTGTATCTGTTGATTACAACGGCACCTCCCTTGTCGTTGCCGTATGATTTTCTGACGTAATCAGCCTCGTCCTGACGAAGACCGATTTTACCGATGTCTTCTGTCGTGTCTAAAATGAAAACTTTTGCGGAAATCTTGTCGTCTTTTCTGAATTTTAATGTTGTCATGATAAAAATTGTTTTAAAATACTCATTGTTTTTTCCGTGGCGCCAATTTTTCCTGCCACATAGTCGTGACAAATCTCCGACGCTGTCTTGTAAAACTCCTCGTCGTCGATGAACTTGTAGAACATCTCCTCCAATTCTTGCTGATTGTTGATGACGAAAGCGCCTTTCAATTCCACAAGGTCAACGGCTTCTTCGAATCCGTGATATTTAGGACCGAAAATCACCGGCACATCGTAGATGATGGCTTCTTGGATATTATGGATTCCGTTGTAAAAACCAGCGCCGATATAAGCGAATTTGGCGTATCTGTAAATCTTTGATAAGATGCCAATCTTGTTGATTACTAATGTTTTAGTCTTGTTGTTCGGTTTAAAATCCGTATATAATTGATAATTGTCGAGATGAGATACTATCTGTTTCACGTGCGAGTCGGATATGTCGTGCGGCACCATTATGAAACAGTAGTTTTCTGGCATATTGTCGATGAAATTGTATAGCAATTTCTCATCTGACGGCCAGCTGCTGCCCGCGATGATGCACTTTCTGTCACCTATGTATTCTTCGATGTCGTCGAAACGCTGTGCCTGCATGGCGATGTCGTAAACACGGTCGAAACGAGTGTCGCCTGCAATTGTCAAGTCGTTGATTCCCATTTTGTTAAGTAAATCGGCCGTTTCTTTGTTCTGTGTGAAGAAATGCTCTACTTTATAGAAATGATTTCTGAACCATCTGCCCCAAGGTTTGAAGAAATACTGGTCGCGGCGAAGTTTAGTGGAAATGTAGAATAACGGTATATGCTTGTCGCTCAATGCTTTGATATAGTTAAACCAGAATTCGTATTTTACAAATATCGCGGCTTTGAAATTGAAGTTCTCGACGAACCTATTAGCATTTTTCATGGTGTCGAGGGGTAGATACGCCACCATTTCCGCATTGGGATAGTCTTTCTTTATCTCATAACCCGAAGGGGAGAAGAAGGTGAGAAGTAATTTATATTGCGGAAAATTCTTTTTTACCGCTTCGATTATCGGGAGACCTTGTTCAAACTCGCCGAGAGACGACACATGAACCCAAATCCATTGCTCGTCCGGATTTTGTGACTTGAGTTTCTGCCATTGGCCTTTGCGTCCGTCGCGCCATAATATGGCTTTTTTATTTCCAAACAACGCTGCCATACGAATCGACGCGCCGTAGCAATGAATAAAGAACGTGTATAAAAATCTCATGCTTTTAATAATAGTAATATTCAGCAGGCTGGCGTTTATATGTCGGGATATAGATGGCTCCTTTGATGCCGATGTATTGGTCGATGTAGTGATTTGTGTCTTTTCCGGTGTTAAAGTCCCACTTGCGCAATGGCTTTGTGTAGGCTTGGGTGAACACTACTGAAAGTGAGAAGTTGAGCACCCTTGAGTTGCTTAGGAACAAGTATCCTATCTCGCCATTCCATGCGAATCCGCCGCGCATCTTGTCGTAGCCGTAGAGATAATCGCCAGCCAACGCCGGAGGTGGTGAAACATAAGAGCCGAACTCGGTCTTCAGTCTGTTGTAAAAATATCCGATGCCGCCTTGAACAAAGAATCCACAGTTGGAGTTAGGCGACAAAACAGGGAAAATCTTGGCAGCGCAAATCTGGAAATGAGCACCTCTCTCGAAAAGAGCGTAACTGCCGTAGATGCCGTCGCCGGTGATTATTTCGCCGTTGTTGTCCAAAATGTCTCCAAAAAGCTCCTCCCTGCTGATGTTTACAGAGTTTCCGGAAATGAAATTGCCGTTAAAACTGAACATCCAGTTTTTCCTGGTTTTATACAATACACTTCCGCCGATTAAATTATTGTTGTCATATAGAATTTTCGTGTCTTTGCCAGGAAACTGATACGCATAGTTCACAGAGAACATCCATGTCGGAATATTCTCTTTTTTGATGTCATATTGCGCGCTCGTTATCAAAGGCATGAGTGCTAATAATATGACTATCAATCTTCTAAACTTCATGATTAAAATAATTTATTCTTTGCAAAGATAACAAACGTTTTTAAACTTTGCTTATTATTTTTGAAAAATGTTTTATATTTGGAAAAATAATAGTAATTTTGCAGACAGATTTAAGATACAATGTTATGAGAAAAGGTTTAATTATAATCACACTGATTTTAAGCGTATTGGTTTTGGCGACAGTATCATGCAAAAAAGAAAAAAAACCGTCATCGGAACCGGTTTCATGGTCACCAAAGCCAGGTGAAGGTGGCACTTTGCCCAAAGAAGTGCTTCCTGCGAGCATTGAAACCACTGTTGCCCAATATTTCACGGTGCATACTGGCGAAACTCCGGCTGTTTTTAGTGGACAGTTTGTTTCACAGCCCCATGTGTTGTTGCATTCTACCGTCGCCAATGATACCGTTCAAGTTTACAACGAGAGGTATATCGCGTTTATCAAAAACGACAAGTTAATTGACTTTTATGGAAAACAATGGGACAATGACAGACAGGACTATTATTTTGAGGCTTATACAAATCTTTATGTTATTGGAACTGGCGATGAATTCACATGCTATTATCTGACAGAGGGTTATCCTGATGGTATGTATGCGAAACAATCAACTGTTTTCAGTGGAAAATGGAACGAAAGTTATGGTGGTTTGAAGGATTTCCAAGTCGCAGTGATACTTCTTGAAACCAGCGGCAACCCGAATCTGGCACCTGTTAACTCGTTTCGCGTGCTTGGCGATGGCGATGGTCTGGCACAAGATACCGTATGGATAAGAAGGAATGTGTTTCATGATAACTTGAGAGTGTCGGCCGAAGACGCATTCAGTATGTTTAGAGTGAGATAGGATGTCGGACGAGCAACAGATTTCACAGGCGGTTTTATCTAATGGAGTAAAAGTAATTCACCGGCATCGCGCCGGTGAATTATCGCATTTGGCTCTTATGGTCAACGCTGGAATGCGCGATGAGAAGGCTGACGAGAACGGTCTCGCGCACTTTATCGAACATCTTGTGTTTAAAGGCACCAAACGTCGCAAGGCCTACCATATCCTGAGTTGTCTTGAGAACGTGGGCGGCGACCTTAACGCATTCACCACAAAAGAAGAAACATGCATACACGCCTCGTTCCTGAAAGAACATATCAACAAGGCAATGGACCTTTTCGCAGATGTCGTCTTCAACAGCACCTTCCCGGAAAACGAGGTGGAAAAGGAAAAAGAAGTTGTTCTCGATGAAATAAACTCCTATCGCGACACTCCGGCAGATGAGATTTTCGATGAGTTTGAAAACTTGATATACCGTGGTCATCAATTAGGACGTAACATATTGGGCACCATCGCCTTGGTAAGTAATTACACGCGAAACGACATAGTGCGATTCCGCAACCGACATTATGCTCCCGACAGAATGGTCTTGGCTTGCATCGGGAATATTTCCTTTGAGTCGTTTTTAAAGCTCGCCAATAGGTATTTCGCTGATTATAAAGGTGATGCGGCGCCGTTTGAAAGAGTGCCGTTTGTCGGGAACACACCGGTGTCACGTGTCGTGATAAGACAAAACCACCTTGCGCATGTCGTTATGGGCGGTTTGGCTTATCCATATAATGACGAGCGTAAGCTGAAGATGATTCTTCTCAATAATATTTTGGGCGGTCCAGGAATGAACACTCGCCTGAATCTGAATATACGCGAAAAATATGGTTTTGCCTATACCATTGAATCTCAATACAACGCATATTCCGATACTGGCAACTACACCATTTACATGGGCGTTGACCCGCATTCAAGGGAGCGTTCTGTTGAATTGGTTTACAAAGAGTTGAACAAACTGATGACGCAGAGGCTCGGCACTTTGCAACTCTCGAATGCCAAGAAACAGCTAATCGGGCAAGTGGCACTGGGCAATGAGTCGGGAATGAACGACCTGTTGGGCATGGTGCGCGCCGGGTTGTTCGAAGAGCATGTCGAGACCTTGCCGGAGACTATCGCCAAATTGGAGAAAATAACATCGGCCGACTTGATGGAAGTCGCCAATGACGTTTACGATATGAACAAGGTCAGCCTGTTGGTGTTCAAAGGGTTAGAGGATTAAAACCCCTTTTTTCGGAGTTCGAAGTTAGTGCCGAGATAATGACTGCGCACAACGGGGTCGCTTGCGAGTTCTTCCGGTGTCCCGGCTTTAAGCAATTGACCTTCAAACACTAAATAAGCCCTGTCGGTTATCGACAGCGTCTCGTTGGCGTTGTGGTCGGTTATCAGCACTCCAATGTTTTTCGTTTTAAGTTTCGCCACCACGCGTTGGATGTCTTCCACCGCTATAGGGTCAACACCTGCGAAAGGCTCGTCAAGAAGTATGAATTTAGGGTCGATGGCGAGTGCACGCGCTATCTCGCAACGCCGACGCTCACCACCCGACAGCTGTATCCCTTTGCTCTTGCGTATGTGCTGTAGCCCGAACTCGTCGAGTAAAGATTCAAGTTTCTCGGCACGTTGTTGCTTCGTCATGTCTCTCTTGAACTGCATCACCGAGTAGATGTTGTCTTCGACCGACATCTGGCGGAACACCGATGCCTCTTGGGCAAGGTAGCCAATGCCTATCTGGGCACGTTTGTACATCGGGAACTTCGTAATCTCTTCATTATCAAGGAAAACATGGCCGGAAAATGGTTTGATGAGACCCACAATCATGTAGAACGTGGTCGTTTTTCCAGCGCCGTTAGGACCCAAAAGACCTACTATTTCGCCTTGGTTCACCTCGATGCTAACGCCTTTCACGACGGTGCGTTGCTTGTATTTCTTGACTAAAGTGTCTGTTCGGAGTAACATTATATAATTCCTTCCTTGATAATATCGTGAATATGAATCATGCCGACGTATCTGCCGTTTTCCATCACCGGAAGCACCGAAATCTCTTTGCTTTGCATGATGTTGAGCGCATCGGCGACATGAGCTGTCTTTTCGATGGTGATAGGGTTTTTCGTCATGATTTCATTGACGCGCACCGCCTCTATGTTGGGGTGTCTCATCAGCATTCTACGGAGGTCGCCGTCGGTGACTATGCCTACGAGTTTGTCGTTTTCGATGACAGCGGCGGCGCCGAGCATCTTCTGTGATATCTCGATGATGGCTTGTGTCATGATATCATCTGGCTCCACTTGAGGCACTCCGTTTCTGATGCAAACATCGCCTACGGTGAGATAAAGACGTTTGCCGAGAGCGCCGCCGGGGTGGAACTTCGCGAAGTCTTCGGCGGTGAATCCGCGTAGCTTGAGAAGCGCGACAGCCAGGGCGTCGCCCATCACAAGCTGTGCCGTGGTGCTGCTGGTGGGGGCGAGATTGTTGGGACATGCCTCGCGAGGTACCGTGGTGTCAAGCACAAAGTCGGCCTGGCTCGCCAAATACGATGCCCTGTTGCCTACTATGGCCACGAGTTTGTTCTTCCTTATTTTAATCAAAGGTGTCAAAACCTTGATTTCAGATGTCTCTCCGCTTTTTGATATGATGATTACCACATCGTCGTCACGGATGATGCCGAGATCTCCATGTATGGCGTCAGCGGCATGCATGAAAACAGCGGTGGTGCCGGTCGAATTTAAGGTGGCGACGATTTTTTGTGCTATGTTTGCGCTTTTTCCAATGCCGGAAACGATAACGTTACCTCTCGAATTATATATTAATTCGACCACTTTCTCAAAATCATCGGTAAGAAGAGACTTTAATCCTAATATTGAATTGGCTTCATTATCAATGACTTGCAGTGCGGTTTCGCATAAATGTCCCATCATTAAAAAATTTTTTTAAATTTTCTTGCTAATTTAAAACTAAAAGTTATAACTTTGTAAAAATAACGACGCAAAGATAAGGATTATTTTTAAATGCTTAAACTATGGCAAAAATTGATGAAAAAAGTTTGCAGGATTTACTGAAGAATGTTTTCGGATTCGACCAGTTTAAAGGCAATCAGAAAGCAATCATAAAAAGCATTCTCTCGGGAAACAACACTTTTGTGCTGATGCCGACGGGTGGAGGTAAATCGTTGTGCTACCAGCTGCCCGCCTTGATGAGCAAGGGGACGACGATAGTGGTTTCACCGCTTATTGCCTTGATGAAGAATCAGGTGGATATGATTCGTAACTTTGGCGCCGACACCGGTATCGCGCATGTGATGAACTCGTCGCTGTCGAAAGCGGAGCTCGTGCAGGTGCGCGAGGACCTCGTCAACAAGAAGACAAAACTTCTTTATGTGGCTCCGGAATCGCTGACGAAAGCGGAGACGTTGGAGTTTCTGCGTGGATTGGACATCGCTTTCTTTGCCATCGACGAGGCGCACTGTATCTCCGAATGGGGACATGACTTCCGCCCGGAATACCGCCGTCTGCGCCCCATCATCAACGCCATCAACTCGAAACTCCCGGTTATCGCGTTGACAGCCACCGCAACGGTGAAAGTGCAACAGGATATTATGAAAAACCTCGAAATCACCGATGCCAAGATATTCAAGTCGTCATTCGACAGACCAAATCTGTATTACGAGGTGAGGCCGAAGACAAAAGATGTCGTAAAAGACATTATAAAATATATCAAATCGAACCCGGGAAAGTCGGGCATTGTTTATACTTTGAGCCGCAAAAAAGTGGAGGAACTCGCCGAGACCCTGCAAGTTAACGGCATCAAGGCGTTGCCGTATCACGCAGGACTGGACAGCCAGACACGTCGCGAAAACCAAGATAAATTCCTGATGGAGGAAGTTGACGTCATCGTGGCTACAATAGCCTTCGGTATGGGTATAGATAAACCCGACATCCGCTTTGTTATCCATCACGACATACCAAAGAGCCTTGAGGGCTATTATCAAGAGACAGGACGCGCGGGACGAGACGGTGGCGAAGGCAACTGCATTGCTTTTTATGACTATGAGGACATACATAAATTAGAGAAGTTTAATAAAGGCAAAAACGTGGCGGAACAGGAAATCGCCCGCGAGCTGTTGAACGAGACCGTCACTTATGCCGAGTCTCCCGTGTGCCGTCATAAATTGCTGCTGCATTATTTCGGCGAGGAATACGACAAGGAAAACTGCGGCGCCTGTGACAACTGCCTCAACCCGAAAATGCGCTTCGACGGTCAGGAAGACATGAAACTCGTCATAGAGGCAGTGCTGGCGACAAAACAGCTGTTCAAAACAAAGCATATATCAGAACTCCTTGCCGGAAAAGAAACGGGCGATATAAAGACGGCAAAGCACGATACCAATGAATATTTTGGCGCAGGCGACGACCATGATGAGAAATATTGGACTTCGATAATTCGTCAAGCTATTGTAAATAAATTACTTGCGAAAGATATTGATAATTACGGCATCTTGAAAGTGCCGAAAGAAGGCAAGGACTTTATTAAAAAACCATATCAGGTGATGGTGGCTATGGACCACGATTACGACAAAAACGATGATGACGACTTCGATGAGGAAAGAGTGGCTCTTGCGAAAGATTCGGGTACGGACAAGACCCTGTTCTCTATGCTGAAGGACCTTCGTAAGACCATGGCAAAGAAGAAAAATCTGCCGCCTTTCGTGATATTCCAAGATCCATCGTTGGAAGATATGGCCATCCAGTATCCTATCACCATGGAGGAACTGACCCAGATTGCAGGTGTCGGCGTCGGCAAGGCGCAGAAGTTTGGCCAGCCGTTTATCGAACTTATAAAAGAATATGTGGAGGAAAACGAAATCACTCGCCCGAATGATATGGTGGTGAAGTCGGTGGTGAATAAATCGGCGTTGAAAATCAGTATCATACAAAATATTGACAAGGAAATTCCTCTTGAAGACATCGCATATTCGAAAAATCTTGAATTTGATGAGCTTCTGACTGAAATAGAAAGCATAGTGGCAAGCGGCACCCATCTCGACATCAGTTATTACACTCGTGATAACATCGACCAATATCATCAAGAAGATATTATACAGTATTTTAAAGAGGCTGAATCTGACGACCTTGATACGGCGATGAGGACCTTGGGTGAAAACGAATACGAAGAGGAAGAGGTGCGACTGATGAGAATACAGTTCCTGTCGGAGGTTGGAAACTAAAAGGCAGCCTCCCGCTCAATCTGCTCGGTCGAAAAGACAAAGTTGTTTGTAAATGCGAAAATTATTAAAAATATCGGTTTTTTTTGTTCTGCTCGTCTTGGTCGGCTGCCACAGCAAATCGAAACGAACCGCCCCGACAGTCTTGCTGCCGGAATCTCAAATGATTGACGTTCTTATGGATGTTCAGATAATGGAGGCAACGATAAGTTATAAGAAAAACATAAATCAAAAGACTGCATATCTCAAAAACATAGGTTACGATACGCTGTTCGCGCATTACGGCATCACTGACTCCATTTTCAAGGAAAATATGACTTATTACTATTCTTTTGAGCCTCAAACACTTATGAGGATTGTCGATTCTGTGGGGGCTCGATTGCAGAAGATGAAGGATTAATGGAAATGCTCGAATACGATTTTTGCCTTGGCAGGACCAATTATCTCGCCAAGTCTTTGTAAATCAGTCGATTTAATGATTTTTACGGATTTCAGTTCGAGAAGTAGTTTCTCCGCTGTAGTCTTCCCTATGCCTTTGATATCGTGGAGTTCGGAATGCACGAACCCTTTTTGGAACTGCTTGCGATGAAACGTTATGGCGAAGCGGTGAACCTCTTCTTGAATGTTGGCTAACAACCGGAAAACCTCGGAGTTGGGTTTGACTTGCACAATCTTGGGAGGGAATCCGAACAAAAGCTCGTTGGTGCGATGGCTGTCGTTTTTGGCGAGACCTGCTATCGGAATGTCGATGTGAAGTTCGTCTTGAATGACCTGGCGCACGACTTCCATCTGACCTTTGCCGCCGTCGGTGATTATCAAATTCGGCAGCTCTGTCCCGTCCTCTATGAGACGAGTGTAACGTCGGCGCACGACCTCTTTCATGGAAGCGTAATCGTCGGGGCCCTCCACGGTTTTGATGTTGAAATGACGATAGCCCGACTTGTTGGGCTTCCCGTTGACAAACTGCACCATGCCAGCCACGGCATAATCACCTTGGAAATTGGAGTTGTCGAAACATTCGATGATTGTTGGAGGCTCCGATAGATGTAAATCTTTTTGAAGTTCAGTAAGAATACGTTTTGAATGACGTTCGGGGTCAACCAATGAACGCAGTTTCTCCGTCTCGGCGCGATATTGTTTGGCGTTTCTTGTGGAAAGAGCCAAAATCTCGAGTTTCTCTCCTTTTTTCGGAATGGTGAACTTCACGTTTTCAAGCTCGAAATCCAGCTTCATCGGCACTATTATCTCTTTGACAGAACTCTCGAATCGCTGGCGCAACTCAATGATAGACAGTGATAAAAGTTCTTCGGGAGTTTCTTCCATCTTGCGTTTTATCTCGATTGAGAACGACTGTATTATCGCGCCTTGAATGATGCGCATATAGTTGACGTAGAAGGAGCTGTCGGCGTCGTCGAAAGAAAACACCTCCATGTCGTGAAGCGAGTTGCTGCTGACGATGGAGCGACTGTGGTAGTTTTCAAGAATGTCGTGTTTCTTCTTGATGACATGTGCCTGTTCAAATTCAAGACGAGAGGCGTGCTCCATCATCTGGGCTTTCAAGTCTTTCAGAACTCCGGATATATTGCCTTTTATGATTTCTTTCGCATTGGAAATCATTGAGTTGTAATCGTCTTCCGAGATAAGGTCGGCACATGGGGCCTTGCAGTTGCCGATATGATATTCGAGGCAGGGGCGATAGTGCTTGTTGGCGATAAACGTCTCTTTCAGATTGAGTTTGCAAGTCCGGAGAGGATAAATCTGTTTCAAGATGTCGAGCAGTGTGCGGGCGGTCATCACGGAAGGGTAGGGACCGTAATAAAGTGAGCCGTCGCCAACTCTTTTTCTGGTTAGAAAAACACGTGGAAACCTCTCGTTTTTAATGCAAATCCAAGGATAGGTCTTGTCGTCCTTGAGCATGATATTGTAACGAGGCTTATACTGCTTGATGAAGTTGTTCTCAAGCAGAAACGCTTCCGCCTCGCTGCCAACCACGGTGAACCTGATGTCGGCGATTTTGCTTACTAAAAGACGTGTCTTGCCTGTCTGTTCTTTGTTGAAATAGCTTGATACTCTGCGCTTTAGGTTTTTTGCCTTCCCGACATAAATAATCTCGCCTCTCTCGTCGAAGTATTGGTAAACTCCCGGCGAGGTAGGAATCGTTTTGAGAATGGTGTTTATCTTGTCGTTCATTTTTTCTCATTCGGAAAACCTAAAAGTGTTTAAATCCTTGGGCTTCTATTTTAACTTGATGATTATCAGGCGTTATGAGGTTGGCTTGTCCTTCGTCGGCGGTCATATATCCAATGATGCGTACATCGTCCATGTCTTTCACTTTCTCATAGTCGTTTTGCGCGATGGTGAAGAGTAGTTCATAGTCTTCGCCTCCGTTAAGAGCTGCGATGCTCGGCACTATGTTGAAGTCTTTCGCTGTCTGTGTCGCTTTCTGATTCATCGGTATGCGATCTTCGTACACCATGCAGCCCACCTTTGATTCTTTGCAGATGTGCAGGATTTCTGAAGCGAGACCGTCGGAGATATCAATCATGGAGGTCGGTTTCACCTTCATCTCTTTGAGTTTTGCCACTATGTCGCGACGGGCTTCGGGTTTCAGCTGACGTTCAAGTATGTAGTCGTAGCCGGCGAACTCCGGCTGCATGTTCGGGTCTGCCATGAATACTGCTTTCTCGCGTTCAAGAACGAGCAGACCGGTGTAAGCAGCTCCTAAATTACCGCTCACGCACAACAAGTCGTTAGGTCTTGCGCCGCTACGATAAACGATGTCTTCTTTTTTTGCTTTCCCGATGACCGTCACGGAGATGAAAAGCCCTGATTTTGATGCTGTCGTGTCGCCGCCTACGAGATCGACATGATAGCGGTCGCATGCCAACCTGATGCCACGATAAATCTCCTCAATCGCCTCGACCGAGTATTTGCTGCTGATGCCGAGTCCTACCACTATTTGTGTCGGCACGCCGTTCATCGCATAGATGTCCGAGAAGTTGACAACAGCGGCTTTGTAGCCGAGGTGCTTCAGCGGGCAGTATGTCATGTCGAAATGCACGCCCTCGCAAAGAAGGTCAACTGATACAAGCGTCTGCTCATCTTTATGGTCGATAACAGCCGCGTCGTCACCGACGGCTTTCATCGTTGATTCGTTGTAAATCTTGACATGTTCCACGAGTTTGTCGATGAGAGCGAACTCGCCGAGGTCGGAGAGGTTGGTGATGTTGTCTTGTTCAGCCATTTTGTTTGAATTTTTTTGCAAAGATAATGATTTTTATGAGATATCGAGACATGTTTTTTTTGATGTTCCGGCTTCGATGGGCCGTCACGCCACGCTGTGTTTAATGCCGGGTGGCTAAAATGTCGTGTCTTCGAAACGCGATGACGCTGTGAAGAAATTTTACAATAGTGTAAAAATATCTACAGTTTTATTTTGACTTTCTTTTGAAATATACTGAAAAATCACAATGTTATAAGTTCGGTACAATAATTGGCTCCGTCATCTCGACAGGAACTCCCACTCGTCCCAAGCGACGACTCAATGAGTGAATTTGCGGTGACAATAAAATAAAAAACCTTGTAACGCATTGATAAACAATTTATTACAAGGCTGTGCTCCCACTAGGACTTGAACCTAGGACCAACTGATTATGAGTCAGCTACTCTAACCGACTGAGCTATAGGAGCTGGAAAAATTTCCGAGTGCAAAAGTACACTTTTTTTTGATATTGCAAACAAAAATTTAAAAAATATTTGTTGGTCGTTTCAATTTTCCTACTTTGTCATTTTGCTTTTCCAAACTCGTCATTTCGAACTTGTCATTCCGTCATTTCGAGCTTGTAACTCCGTCATTTCGAGCTTGTCGCCTCGTCATTTCGAGCTTGTCGAGAAATCTCCTGCAACCGGGTATTCATGGACTTTCGTTAGTCGTAGATTTATTCACCAGAGGTGAATGCTTTCGCTTCGCTCAGGTCTCCACTTCGCTTCGCTTCGGTCGAAATGACGGGTTATTTATAATATTTATGAATTTCATCGAGAATATCAATGACTTCCGCCGCTGTCATGACTTCCATGAGCCGCATCTTAAACTGTTTGAAGTTTGGAAACCCCTTGAAATACAAGCCCCAATGCTTGCGCATCTCGATGATGGTGTAGTGCTCGTCCTTATAATTCAAGGAGTCGTTGAGGTGCATCTTTGCCACTCTCACTCGTTCCTCGACACTTGGTTTCTCGTCTTCGACACCTTTTTCAAGATAATTGTGTATCTCCTTGAAAATCCAAGGGTTTCCGTATGTTGCGCGACCTATCATGAGACCATCGACACCGAATGTGTCCTTGAAATATTTCGCAGATTTGCCATCGACCACATCGCCGTTTCCGATGATTGGAATAGTCATTCTCGGGTTGTTTTTAACCTCTCCTATGAGAGTCCAGTCTGCCGGCTCGCCCCATTTGGTGGTACGCAGTCGTCCGTGTATAGTAAGTGCTTGAATGCCGACATCTTGAAGCCTTTCGGCGATTTCCACGATGTCTTTATGCTCGCTGTCATAGCCAAGTCGTGTCTTCACCGTTACGGGCGTTTTCACGGCTTTCACCACGGCTTCGGTGATTGCCACCATCTTCGGAATGTCGTTCATGATGCCGGAGCCGGAGCCTTTCGACGCCACTTTCTTCACAGGGCATCCGAAGTTGATGTCGATGATGTCGGGCTTGTAGCGCTCTGCATATTGCGCCGCCTCGACCATGGGCTGCACCGCGTTGCCGAAAATCTGCACTCCGAACGGCTGCTCCGCCTCGGTGTAACGTAACTTGTTGAGACTCTTCACCGCATCGCGTATCAAACCGTCCGACGAGATGAACTCTGAATACACTATGTCGGCACCGAAAAGCTTGCACACGTGCCTGAACGGCGGGTCGGTGACACCCTCCATCGGCGCCAAAAGCAGCGGATAACGCTCGAAATTGAGACTGGCGATTTTCATGGCGCAAAATTACGAAAAACTCTCACAGATTGCACGGATAATCACAGATTTAATCTTCCACAATGAATTAGCTCGCTAAAGCGAGAATTTTCTCGGAAATGAGATGGAGTTGATGGCTTTTTTGTAAAAAAACGCAAAAAGTTGTTAAAAAAGTGTATATCTGCACTCGAAAGTCGTTTGAAAAAGTGTTATGTTAACAAGGAAAATAGAAACAATTCTTAAAAATTGGAAAAAGAATGAAAATAAAAAACCTTTGATTGTCAAAGGGTGAAATATGCCGACGATGCAGACAAGAGCCGTATTCGCGAATGTTTTGAGTCAATTCCTAAACAACTCGGCAAGGAAAACAAGAAATTCCAGTATTCTGTTGTCAAGAAAAACGGTCGTGCGTCTTAATATCTTGGCAGCTTGCAATGGATTGAAGATGCCGGAATCATCAAGCGTTGTTACAATCTGTCAATAACGGAGTTGCCTTTGGACGGCAATGCCGTTATATATGGGGTTTTTGATAAATGAGTATTGATGATGGATTTTTTTTGTCAGATGTTTGTCAAGTATTAAAATAGTTGTATCTCGGTGTTGTCATTTCTTAATAATCATGTCTTGATAATCCGTGCTATATCTTGCTTTGGCGAGCAAATAGTCGTGGAAGAACAAATCTGTGTCATCTGTGAAATCTGTGAGAAATTTTTTTGTACTTTTGCAAAATGAAAGAAAACCCTGTCTCATATTACAAAAACGACGCTCGCATATCGCAACTCGTCGGTTGCCTCAATGACAAAAAGGACGTTTTCTGCAAGGGCGTCGCCGGCTCGGCAAAGGCTTTCGTGGTGGCGGCGGTGTTTGGGAAACTCGGCGGACAGCATTTTGTGATTTGTCCCGACAAGGAAAACGCGGCGTATTTCTATAATGACCTGGAAAATATATTCGGCGAACGAGAAACGGATTACGCAAAAAAGACGGTTCTGTTCTACCCGACATCATACAAACGCCCTTATGAGCCGGAAAAAGCATACAACTCTTATGTCTTGTCGCGAACAGAGGTTCTGCAGCGTGTCTCGACTTCTGAAAGAAAGACGATAATCGTGTCGTATCCAGAGGCGTTGAGCGAGAAGATTGCCACTCGTAAGATATTGAGCGAGAATGCTTTAAAATTAGGCGTGGGGGAGAAAGTCGATATGGATTTCATCGCCGACGCCTTGCTTGAATATAATTTTGAGCATGTCGATTTCGTCGTGGAGCCAGGGCAGTTCGCCATCCGCGGCGGCATCGTCGATGTGTTCTCGTTCGCCAACGACTATCCTTACCGTATCGTTTTCGACTTCGACGAGGTGGAGTCGATTCGCTCGTTCAATCCCGTTGACCAACTTTCAATAGAGAATCTGCAGAGGATAGTCTTGCTGCCGAACCTGCAAGACCATAGTCTCTTTGAAGAACGCGAGTCGATTTTTCAATATCTTCAGAATCAGACGATTGTGTGGCTCGAAGAGTCTGATTTTCTGAAAAATAGAATCGACGCGGAATACAAAAAAGCCGTCGATGCGTTCAACTCTTATGAGGAAAACGAAAGCATGAATTCTCCGGAGACACTTTTCGCGCAAAGCGACGAGCTTATGACACAACTTGATGAATTTAAATCAGTTGCCTTTGACGTATATTCCGATTCGTCAGGTAAGGAGATTGTGAACTTCGACATTACACCGCAGCCAGTCTTCAACAAGAACTTCGAGATGCTTTTGAATAGCATTGACTTGTTGAAAGACAGGGGCTATCAGATGATGTTTTTCTCCGAGAGCAAGCGTCAGCTGGAACGTATTCAAAGCATTCTCAACGACTTGCAACAAAAAGAGGAGTCGAATCGGGATTTTGTCCCTGTGTTATGCTCGATGAAAGCCGGCTTTGTGGATAACGACCTGAAAATCAGCTGCTTCACCGACCATCAGATTTTTGAGCGTTATCACCGTTTTCATCTTCGTGAGGGTTTTGCAAGCAGTCAAGCCTTGACAATCAAGGAGTTGTATGATTTGAAGCCTGGTGATTACGTCACGCATATCGACCACGGCATCGGGCGTTTCGACGGAATGGAGATTATCGACCACAACGGAAAACAGCAAGAGGCTCTGCGTCTCATCTATCAGAACGGCGACTTGCTGTACGTGAGCATTCATTCGTTGCACCGCATCTCGAAATATTCCGGCAAGGACGGCCTGGAGCCGACGTTGAGCAAACTCGGCTCTAACGCATGGAACAAGCTGAAGGCCAAGACGAAGAGCAAGGTCAAGGACATTGCGCGCGAGCTCATCAAACTGTATGCGGAACGCAAGGGCTCGCATGGTTTTCAGTTTATGCCCGACACTTATCTTCAGACCGAGCTTGAAGCCTCGTTCATGTATGAAGACACCCCCGACCAGCTCAAGGCGACCATCGACGTGAAGCGCGACATGGAGAAGGAGTCGCCGATGGACCGTCTCGTATGCGGCGATGTGGGCTTCGGCAAAACGGAAGTGGCTATCCGCGCGGCTTTCAAAGCCATCAGCGATTCCAAACAGGTGGCGGTTTTAGTGCCAACGACAGTGCTCGCCTTGCAGCATTTTCATACTTTCTCAAACCGCCTGAAAGGCTTCCCTGTCACGATAGATTATATGAATCGTTTCAAGACGGCGAAAGAGCAGAAAAAGACTATCGAAAAGGTGAAAGCCGGACACGTCGATATCCTCATCGGAACGCATAGAATCATAAGTAAAGATGTGGAGTTCAAAGACTTGGGGCTTCTTATCATCGACGAGGAGCAGAAATTCGGCGTTTCCGCCAAGGAGAGACTGAAACAGATGAAAACCAACGTCGATACGCTGACGTTGACGGCCACGCCTATCCCAAGGACACTGCAGTTCTCAATGATGGGGGCGCGCGACATGAGCGTCATCACCACCCCGCCGCCGAACAGGTATCCTGTCGAGACAGAGCTGCGCTCGTTCTCCCCCGACATTATCCGTGACGCCATACAATACGAATTGGCACGCGACGGACAAGTGTTTTTCGTGCATAACAGAATCCAGAATATCATGGAGGTTTACAACATGATAGCCGGTTGTGTGCCGGGAGCCAAGATCGCGGTGGGACACGGACAGATGGAGGGCGACAAACTCGAGGAGATAATGCTCGACTTCATTGATGGCAAATATGACGTGCTTCTGTGCACCACCATCATAGAGGCGGGACTTGACATACCTAACGCCAACACCATCATCATCAACGATGCGCACAAATATGGCTTGAGCGATTTGCATCAGCTGCGCGGCAGGGTGGGACGTTCCAACAAGAAGGCGTTCTGCTACCTCCTTGCGCCGCCGTTGACGATGCTCGGCGACGAGGCGCGGAAACGTCTGCGCGCACTCGAAGAGTTTTCCGACCTGGGAAGCGGCTTCAATATCGCAATGCGCGACCTCGATATCCGCGGAGCAGGTAATCTCCTCGGAGCGGAGCAAAGCGGTTTTATCAACGATATCGGCTTTGAAACATATCATAAAATCCTCGACGAGGCGATTATGGAACTCAAGGAAAACGAGTTCAAAGACCTGTTCGAGAAGCCTGAAGAAGAAAAAAAATACGTTCGCGAATGTGCCATCGAATCTGATTTGGAGATACTTCTGCCAAACGAATACGTCGATTCGTCGGCGGAACGTATCAGCCTTTATAACGAACTCGACCATATTGAGACTGAAGAAGGTCTGATGCGCTTCACGGATAACCTCATCGACCGCTTCGGGCCGATTCCTCCGCAAGCCAACGACCTTTTGAATACTGTCAGGTTGCGTTGGCTCGCCCGTGACCTCGGATTCGAGAAGATAACACTTAAAAAAGGCGATATGACCTGTTATTTCCTGCAGAATCAGGAATCGGACTACTTCAAGACGGAAACGTTCAACAAAATCATAAGATATGCCTCGGAACATCTCAAACGCTGTCAATTCAAGGAGCAAAACGGCAAAAACATATTGGTTTTCAAGCTTGTTGACAGGGTGAAAGACGCTCTTGACCTCCTTCGGGAGATAATAAAGTAGCGAACAACAAAAAATGCGTGCCGAAGACACGCTGCATTGTAAAATTTTGTATCTTTGCATCTTGATAAAAATGAAATAATATGAATCTGTTATTTTTAGGCGGTCTTGGAACAGGTGAAATTCTTCTTATAGTTCTCGCGATTTTACTGCTCTTCGGCGGCAAAAAACTTCCGGAGATGATGCGCGGAATGGGTCGGGGCGTCAAGGAATTCAAAGATGCCATGAACGAGCCGACAGTAGAGAAAAAAGACGACGAGAATAAAGAGGAGAAATAACCCGTCATGACGTCGCGAAACAAGACGGAAGAGGCTGAAATGACGTTTGAAGAGCATCTCGATGAGCTTCGTAAAGTGTTGCTGCATGTCGGGATGGTTTTTCTTTCGCTCTTTTTCGTGCTTTTCGCCTTTTTCAAGGGCGACATCATCGACATCGTCTTTTATCCCTCCAATAGCGATTTTGTCACCAACAGGCTTTTTGCAAGACTCGCCGATATTGTAGGTGCTGAAGCCCTGAAAATCAATGCGAATACGTTGGAGATTTTCAACAACAAGATTGCCGGGCAGTTCATGCTTCATATCAAAGCGTCGGCGATGGGTGCCATGGTGATAGCGTTTCCATATATCATCGGGAAACTGTGGGGCTTCGTGAAACCTGCTCTGTCTGACAATATGCGCCGCCGTACTCGCCTGATAGTATGGAAGGTGGTGTTTTGGTTTTTTCTCGGACTAACTTTCAGCTATTTTGTCATCGCGCCTCTCGGAATAAATTTCTTGGCGAATTACGACGCCAACGGAAGTATCAAAAATATTATCGATGTCAGTTCGTATATCGGCACTGTGCTCGGCGTGTGTCTCGCGGGCGGACTGGTGTTTCAGTTGCCTCTTTTGATAAGATTGTTGGCTTCGATAGGACTAATATCCTCCGAATGGCTGAGGAAAAACAGGAAAATCGCTGTCGTGGCGCTGTTGGTTGTGTCGGCGCTCATCACTCCGCCAGATGTCATGAGCCAACTGCTGATTTTTGTTCCGTTTTACATTTTATACGAATACGGAGTTAGAATAGCGAAAAATATTGAAAAACAAAATGCAGACAGATAGAATAACGGAATTGGAGACTAAAGGCGTCGGCGCCTTGTTGCTCATGTACGCCTTGCCGTCGGTGGTGAGCCAGGTCATCTCGTCGGTTTACAACATTTGCGACCGCATTTTCATCGGACACGGTGTCGGCGCGCTCGCCATTGCGGGGCTTGCCATCACCATGCCGGTGATGAACATCATACATGCTTTCGGGACACTCATCGGGGTGGGGGCGAGCGCGCGCATCTCCATCGTTTTGGGCAAGAAAGACATCAAATGGGCGGAGAATATCCTTGGCAACAGCTTCGTTTTCACCATCATGTTGAGCGCTGTGGTGATGCTGCTCTCATATCTTTTCCTCGACAAGATTTTGCTTGCTTTCGGAGCCACCGCCGACACGGTGTCGTATGCCCGCGAATACATGACCATAGTGCTGCCGGGCATGTTCCTGACCACGGTGGCGTTCAACCTCGCAGGTATCATGCGCTCGACAGGATACCCGACAAAATCGATGATAATCCTCGCGAGCGGCGCGGTTTTGAACATCGGTCTCGACGCCTTGTTCATATTCGCCTTCAAGATGGGAATCGCAGGCGCGGCGTGGGCCACCACCATATCGATGGCGTTTGCCACCGTTTTCTCGGCACTGCATTTCTTGCGACCCGACTCGTTCATCCGCTTCCGCCGGCACGGATTCCGGCCGAAAGACTATATCTTCAAGAATATCACCATGATAGGCTTGAGTCCTTTCCTGATGAACGTGGCGGCGGCAGGAGTGGTGGCGATTTTGAACAAACAGCTTATCCGTTACGGCGGCGACATGGCGGTGGGAGCCTACGGCATCGCCAACAGTTACATCATGGTGCTGGTGATGCTCATACTCGGCGTGTGCATGGGGATGCAGCCTATAGCAGGCTACAACTACGGCGCAGGCCATCCCGGCAGACTGAAGAAAGTTTACGTCCTGACGATGAAAGTCTGCGTGCTGATTGGCGTTGTGACAGCCGTTTTCGGATGTGCGACACCTCGCATCATCTCGATGGCGTTCACCAACGACAGCATCTTGCTCGACATCTCGCAAATGGCGCTTCCATACATCTCGGTGATGACACCGCTCATCGCCCTCACTATCGTCAACTCCAACTTCTTCCAAAGCATCGACAAACCCTGGATTGCCATAGTGACCAGCCTCTCGCGCCAGGTCATCTTCCTCATTCCGATGATGTACCTCATGCCGATAATCTACCAAAATATGGGTCTCGACAGCCTCAACGGTGTTTTCTGTTCCTGCACGGTTTCCGATGTGTTCGGCGCAGCGCTGGCGCTGGTTTTGATGCTGACACAGAGAAAGGTGTTTAAATATACGGTATAGGTTTTGAGTATTAATTATCAAATTTAAGCGTTTAGGTTTAAATATTTTGTATCTCTGTAGTCGAAATTTTAAACAAATTATTAAGAAACAGACAATTGTAAGTATAAAGACATAAAATCAAGGCATTTTCGCTTTTTGAGATTAAGATATAATGAAAAACAATCAGAAAGACATATCGTACTTCGTGGCATTTTGTGTTGAGCAATACAAGAATGCCAAGCATATCAATGGAAAGGATGCAATGACTGTCCTTGATAGCTACGGAGTGCTTGATTACGACGTTGTGGATGGTCCGGTTGCGAATGACAAAGTTTATGCGGCATTTGCGCTATATGAAGGTGGTTCGCTCGACCGACAGAGTTTGATTGCCGAATTGAAGGCATGCAAATTGGTTGACCAATATCTTTTTCACACCGAGAAAGCTTTGAAAACCATTAGGTTTATAGATGCAAAAACGATACGATTATGACTGACATAACACAAAAAAAATTGTATTTGCTGCTGCCGTCGAAAGTCGCTTTGATGGCCGGGATGTTGTCGGAAGACTTGGGGACCGGCGACAGACTCTACTGTTTCGACAGCACACGCGTCTTCCCCGAAGACTCCCTCGACGCAGCCAAGAGATTCGGCATCGAAAACGGCCAAATCGCAATATTTATCATCTCGGAAGGAAAAGAGATTAGGTTGCAGTGATTTTTTTGTATATTTGCAGTCGGAATAACAATTGGAAAAATGAAAAAAGCCTTAAAAATCACCGGAGTGGCACTCCTCGCTGCTGTCATTGTCGGCTGCATCTATCTCAACAGCCTGATGCCTATCATCACTGGCTATTCGGCTAAAAACCTGGCGTCGGCGGTGTTTGTTTCGGGTCGCGATGCCAATGACGTTGAGGCTCTTGACCTCAACTTCTCGTTCATACGCTTCAACCGCAACGCCGTTGACTATGATGACAAGACTGTCACCAGCCGCTTTCTGTGGGGCAAATCCACCGCCGTTTATCGTGACGGCTACGGTGTCACTTTGTTGCACGGCGCCGAGGCCGGCGAGTTGAGACGACAGAAGTTCCCGCTTCCTTACGACACCAGGCCGGCGGAGCCGCTTCCGCTTGGCGACTCCGCTACGAGGGCGAGAATGGAACCCATAGCAAAGGCTTTGGTCGATGACCGCGCCTATAACGGACATCCATTTGCTTTTGTCGTCCTCCACAAAGGGGAGCTCGTGGCGGAGCGTTATGACAAAGGTGTCAACCGCGACATGAAACTTCTCAGCTGGAGCATGGCGAAGAGTTTCACTAATGCCATCGTGGGCATTATGGTGCGCGACGGCATTCTTGATGTCTATGCCCCCATGGATGTGCCCGAGTGGCAGAACGACGAGCGTAAAAACATCACACTCAACGACTTGATGCAGATGCAGAGTGGCTTGAAGTGGAACGAGGATTACGGCGGCCGCTCCGATGTGAACATAATGCTGCACCGCGAACAAGATATGGGGCTCTATGCCATTGACAAACCTCTCGAATACGAGCCAGGTACACATTGGTATTATTCCAGCGGAACCACCAACATCGTTATGCGTTATGCGCGTGATAAATTCGCCTCAAGCGATGATTTCGTCAAATACATCCAGACAGAGCTGTTTGTCCCGTTGGGCATACGCAATGGCGTCTTTGAGCAAGATATAAGCGGCACGCCTCTCGGCTCGTCGTACGTTTACGTCACTGCAACGGAATTTGCCCGCTTCGGTCAGCTTTATCTTGACGACGGCTGCGTTGACAGCAAGCGTGTTCTCCCTGAAAGATGGATTGAATACACCTCCACGCCGGCATCCGACAGCAAAGGCGATTACGGCGCGTTCTTCTGGCTCAACCCAAACGATTATTTTCCGGGCGGCCCGAAAGACATGATTTTCTGCCAAGGTCATGACGGACAGAAAATCTTCATTATACCGTCGAAAGATGTCGTCATCGTGATTTTGGGCTATTCGCCATCGCCGGAAAACGAAATCAACATCAACGGCTTATTGAAAGATATTATTGATAATCTGTAAAAACAGGATTTGCGAATTGCTGTACAATTGTATTGGAAATTTACTATAATTTTTATAAATTTTTATTTTCATAAGTCGTTAAAATACAATCATTTATAAAAAATGTAAAAAAATAGTGGAAACTTGTTGGAAAAGTTAAAAAAAATGACTATTTTAGCGGAAAATTATTCAATCATTAGAATCCGGTTAAAATCGGGGCCGGTTTAAGAGACAGTAATAATTATAAACATTAAAAACAGATGTCATGAAAAAATCTTTCAAAACACTCGGACTTTGCATAGCCGTATGCTTTGCAATTAATGCCAATTCTCAATTGGTCAACTGTAATCCGGACGATTACCCGAAACAAACGTCTTCTCACGAGTTTCCCGCTCAATATTGGGTCGAAGTTGTATCTTCCCAGCCGGAAAGTTATGCGGTTGACGCAAACGGCGATGTGCATATCTATTCCGCCGAAGGTCTTGCATGGCTTGTTTCAACCGTAAACGGTCTCAACGGACAGGACCCTGACGATTTCAATGGGAAAAAAGTGACACTTGAAGAGAATGTTGATATGTCTGCAGCCATTTGGACCTCTATAGCACAAGGGTCAAATTTCGCTCCCGGTTTAAACACGCTGAAATTCTGCGGAACTTTCGATGGCAACGGGTATGAAATCACGAATTTATATCTATATTATCCAACAATGGAACAAGTTGACGCTTTCTTCGGATTTCTTTGCGGCGCAACAATCAAAAATGTAACCATTCGTCACGTATATGCTTCTGGAAGAAGCAACCAAGACGGACTGTTTTTCGCTCATTCCGATGCTAATACGATAATAGACAGATGTCGTTTTGAGGTCGATGAGGTTTATAAAAGTGATATGAGAGCAGAATATGCCATCTTTGGCTATAGAAATGAAGGCACGATTACCAACTGCATGACCAAAATAAGAAAAGTTGATTATGAGGGACATCCTGAAACCAACATGGATATGTTTGTATTCCGTAATGACGGAACCATCCGGAATTGTGCTTCGGTCGCCGACTCTCTGAAGTTTCTTCGTTCATTCGCCGGAATTGCCGGCACCAACTACGGTTTGATTGAAAACTGCTACTCTTACATCGGGACATTTTTCGGTGAATATGAGATTTGGTGGCCGCCGGCGCCACGTCAAGGCATCTGCATGTACAATTTTGGAACTATCACAAATGGCTATTACAACACTGTGGCACCTGAGTCGTGGATATCTAACGCCCCTGCTTATTACAATCAAGGCGCCATTGAGCAAACCTCGCCGTTTGACTGGAACGACGGTTGGCAATTGACAGAATCCATCACGGGGACAAATAACTTAATGGAAGCACTCAACAATTGGGTTGACGGACAAGCCGACAGCGACTATTTCGCGACATGGTGTGAAGACGATGACTTTGCAGAACACCATCTGCCTAATCTTTGCAATATTATCATAAATGATATTGCAGAGGTTGACAGCAATGATTCTCAAGTGACCATCTATCCCAACCCGGCAAAAGAGCAGATTATAATAGAAGGCATCTGTCCTGATGAAATCCAAATCTTCAACATCTTCGGCCAGTATGTCAAAACCAATTATAACACCGACGAAATCTGTGTTTCCGAGTTGTCCAACGGTCTTTATCTTCTCCGCATATCCGACCATAAAGGCAAAACCGTCACAAAACGCTTTGTCGTAACCGACTGATGCAGCCTTCGGCGTCATGCTGACAAGCTCGGGAGGCATCAAAAAAATAGGTGGCCATGGTTATATATAGGAACCCGCCACCTATCTTTTTTTTACCTGTCACCAACTATTTTCGGCAACATTATTATAAAAAACAGAGACATGCTCATGCACGTCCCTCTAAAGCCTAACGTCTAACATCTAATGTCTAACGTTTAAAATCTAACGTTTAAAATCTTGATTCTGTGGAGGATGCCGGACTCGAACCGGCCACCTTTAGATTGCGAACCTAACGCTCTACCAGATGAGCTAAACCCCCATCGTTTTTTCGCGCTGCAAAATTACAAAATTTTATAATATCAAATAATTATTTCATAAAAAATATTTATCGGTTGTTAAAATGTTGTATCTTTGCAAAAAAATTGAAAAAAGGAAATCGAACCTTATATCCCGAGAGGAGTCGGTATATTGCCGCGCGCGACAGACGCCAAAACAATGAAACGCCTCGAAGGTGGAATGAGTGATTGTGTGTATGTTGTTGAGTGTCAGAGGCTAAGCACTCATTCCGTGTAAGATACAAGATTATACAAATAATATTTATTAATAAACATTATGACTGAAAATAGACAAACATTGAACCGCAACTTGGCACAGATGCTTAAAGGCGGTGTGATTATGGACGTTACTACACCCGAGCAGGCTCGCATCGCGGAGGCTGCCGGTGCGTGTGCGGTTATGGCGCTTGAGCGGATTCCGGCTGACATCCGCGCTGCCGGTGGAGTGTCTCGCATGAGCGACCCCAAGATGATCAAGGGCATTCAGAAGGCGGTTTCCATTCCCGTTATGGCGAAATGCCGTATCGGACATTTCGCCGAGGCTCAGATTCTGCAAGCTATAGAGATTGACTATATCGACGAGAGCGAGGTGCTTTCCCCCGCCGACGATATCTATCATATCGACAAGAACAAGTTCGATGTTCCATTCGTATGTGGGGCGCGTAATCTTGGCGAGGCTTTGCGCCGTATCGCCGAGGGCGCCACGATGATTCGTACAAAGGGAGAGCCGGGCACAGGCGACGTTGTGCAAGCCGTCCGCCACATGCGTATGATGCAGAGCGAGATGCGTCGTCTTACCTCCATGTCGGAAGACGAACTCTACGAGGCGGCCAAACAACTTCAAGTTCCTTACGACCTGGTTAAGTATGTACACGTGAATGGCAAACTTCCTGTCGTGAACTTCGCCGCCGGTGGTGTCGCCACTCCTGCCGATGCCGCTCTTATGATGCAGCTTGGCGCAGAGGGCGTGTTCGTGGGCTCCGGTATCTTCAAGAGCGGCAATCCCGAAAAACGCGCCGCGGCAATAGTGCAGGCCGTCACAAACTTCAACGATGCCAAGAAACTCGCCGAGCTGTCAGAAGACCTTGGAGAGGCTATGGTCGGCATCAATGAACAAGAAATTGAGATTCTTATGGCCGAAAGAGGCAAGTAAGTAATGAAAATAGCAATATTGGCGCTGCAAGGCGCTTTCTTGGAGCACGAGAAGATGCTGGAACGTCTTGGAGTGGAAACTTTCGAGATTCGCCAATTGTCTGACTGGCAAAAACCTAAAGACGGACTCGTGCTTCCTGGTGGTGAGAGTACTGTGCAACTGAAACTTCTGAAGGACTTGGGTATGTTCGAGTCCGTCAGGAACGATATTCGTAACGGTCTCCCCGTGTTTGGCACATGTGCCGGACTTATCCTTCTGTCAAAAAAAGAAGAGGGGCGGTCTCTCGACCGCATCTCCACTATGGATATTGATGTCTGCCGTAACGCTTATGGTCGTCAACTCGGTAGTTTCTACACGGAGGCAAAGATGAATGGTGTGGGCGAAGATGTCCCGATGACTTTTATCAGAGCACCCTATATCAATAAGGTGGAAGGCGATGCGGAGATTCTTGCCGAGGTTGGTGGACATATCGTGGCTGCGAGACAAGGCAAGCAGTTAGTTACGGCGTTCCATCCCGAACTCAACGACGATATACGTGTGCATCAGTATTTCATAAATATGATAAAGACACCGCTCGAGTAACCCGGAGTCATTGTCATCGAAAAAAAATGATGGCGAGAGGAATGAATTCGCCGCTTTGCTTTCGTAGGATTGATGGCAAAGCGGCGAATTTTTGTTAGTCGGCTTAATACATAAAATCGCCGAGACCAAAGCCTTCGTCGAGGCCGAGTTCGGCGCGCACCTCTTCGGAAAGGTTTGCCGGACTCCATGCAGGCTCGAAAGTGAGCTCCACATCGCATGATTTGACACCCATGATGGCACTGACTTTCTCCTTGACAAAGTTCGGGAGATAGTCGGCGACAGGGCAGTTCGGCGCTGTCACTGTCATGAGAATCGTCACTGCGCCCTCATCGTCGATGTCGATTTCATAAATCAAACCCAGCTTGTAAATGTCAACGGGTATCTCCGGGTCGTAAATGCCGCTTAACACAGCAATCACCCGCTCTTTCAATTCGTTTTTTTCTATTTCTGTCATATCCAAAATGTTATTTCGGCTGTTTTCCACTCGTTTTCCAATTGTTTCCCATACATCTTCCAACTGTTTCACGCTCGTCTTCCAACTGTTTCACGCATATCTTCCAACTGTTTCCCATACATTTTCCAACTGTTTCCCACACGTCATTTCGACCGAAGTGGAGAAATCTCCGGCACTCAATTATTATTCATAACCTCCGCGTAAAGCATCATCTGTCTCACCATGCTCAACAATCCGTTAGAGCGAGTAGGCGAGAGGTGTTCCTTTAATCCGATTTCGTCCAGGAAACTCATGTCGGCCGCCAAAATATCAGCCGGAGTTTGTCCCGAAAACACTTTTATCAATAGATTGATGATACCTTTAGTGATGACGGCGTCGCTGTCGGCAGTAAAGTAAATCTTGCCCTCTTTCAATTCGGCGTGAAGCCAAACTCTTGATTGGCAGCCATTTATGAGATAATTATCGTTTCTGTATTGAGGCTCGATGACCGGACATTCCTTGCCCATCTCGATGAGCATGGCGTAACGGTCCATCCAGTCGTCGAACATCGAGAACTCCTCGACTATTGAATCTTGTATTTCTTTTATTGTCATGATTTTTAGTTTTTTAGACCTTAGATTTCAGACCATATATTTTAGTTTAGATTTTCTCATTAACGTCTAATGTCTAACATCTCATCTTAACATATTCGCTGCCCTGTCAACTGCTTTTACAAAAATATCAATTTCTTCTTTTGTGTTGTATATTGCGAAAGACGCTCTCACCGTGCCCGGGATTCCAAAGAATGTCATCACAGGCTCGGCGCAATGATGACCTGTACGCACCGCCACGCCCATCTTGTCAATGACGGTACCCAAATCGTAAGGATGGACGCCTTCTATCACGAACGAAATCAGTCCGTTGCGTTCCGGTGCCTGCCCTATGAAACGAAGACCCTCGATGTGTGCAAGCTGCTCGCCGGCATATCTCAAAAGTTCGCCTTCGTAATCTTCAACAACCTGTCTGTCAATGCTTTGAATAAACTTGACGGCAGTCTCCAAGCCTAAAGCCGCCCCAACATTCGGTGTCCCTGCCTCGAACTTAAATGGCACTTGGTTGAACGTGGTCTTCTCGAAACTCACGGTATCGACCATCTCGCCGCCGAACTGATATGGAGGCATCTTTTCAAGCCATTCCATTTTGCCGTAGAGGCCGCCTATGCCCATAGGAGCATACATCTTATGTCCTGAAAAAACGTAGAAATCGCAGTCAATATCTTGAACGTCAATAACTTGGTGTGCCATCGACTGTGCTCCGTCAATAATCACCGGTATGTCGTAATTATGAGCCATCGCAGTCATCTCCTTGACAGGATTGACCGTACCTAAAGTATTGGAAATGTGTGCAATAGAAACGATTTTCGGTTTCTGCCGGAGTAATTCCTCATAATGATTCAAATCCAGAACGCCGTTCTCGTCCATTTTAATCACAAGCAGGTTGTTGTCGAAGATTTCTCCACTCCGCTTCGCTCCGGTCGAAATGACGGACTTGCGGAACAGAATCTGCTGCCATGGTACCAGGTTTGAATGATGCTCCATGGCGCTAATCACCACTTTATCTTCTTGATTCACAAGAAGTTGTCCAAGGGAGGTCGCCAGCAGATTAAGCGATTCCGTAGTGCCTCTTGTAAACACAATCTCCTGTGGTTGTTTGGCGTTGATGAAGAGCGCCACTGTCTTGCGCGCGTTTTCGTAAGCCTCTGTCGCCATCTGGCTGAGATAATGCACCCCTCGGTGTATGTTGCAGTTCTCACGCAGATAATAATCGCGCTCGCGTTCAATCACGCAAAGCGGTTTTTGAGTGGTCGCGGCGTTGTCGAAATATACAAGAGGCTTTCCGTAAACCTGTTGGTTCAGCACCGGGAACTGCCTCCGAATCTCGTTTATGTCGAAGTTATTCAAAATCGAAAAATTTAGTTTGCAAAAATAGTTAATGTTTTTATATCATAATGCATACAATCTTGTTTTTCCATCTTGCCCGGGGAGGCATTTCCTCGTTTAGCAAAGCATAAAAACATCTATTGTGATTCCAATGTGCTAAATGATACATTTCATGCCGCGATTGTTCTTTTTGATTATTGTTTTCAGTCCATGTGTTTCTTAATCGGACCTTCAAAGGTAACAGTGAAGTTCTTGGGAGATGTTGTGAAACCGAGAAGAGGGCCTGCCACGCCGTCTGACTCTATCTTGTAGTTTGAGCCGGCTTTTGATATTGTCACGGTACCCGATTTGCAGTATAAAACATCGCTGCCAAGCAGGAACATTCCTGACGCACCATCTTCTGGTTTAAGAGTGTATTCAAGTGAATCCAATGGAATTTCGGTGTGTCCGGTGAATGAGATTTTGTGAACGTTGGCGTCTCCGTCAGCCAATTCTATTGTCAAAATGTTTAGTTGAATATCATCGTAGTATTCGCCGGAAGTGATTTCGTACGACTGATTGTCAAGAGTCATGATGCCCAATTTGCCGACTGGAGGAGTAATGTCGCCATCAGACGACGAGTTGTCTTTTTTACATCCCGTGAAAATCATGGCTAATATTGTTAATGCCATGAGCAGAAGCGTGTTTTTCCTTGAAATGTTTGTTTTCATGATATTATGTGTTTAACTTTTTGCAAAGATAATAAAAAAATCATATTTTATCCAGGTCAATCTTAAAAACTTTTTCTGTGTTGCTGCATTGGAATATGCATGTGTCGCAACTTGAAAGTTCGCCTTTCAGACGGCGTTTTATCATGTCGTCGATGCTGTCGTGGACGCTTTCGATTTTGATGTTGTTGCTTATTTCCGCGGCGAAAGCGTACATCAGAAGCATTCTTGCGTCTTCTTTCTTGATGCCGCGCTGACGCATGTAGAACATTGCGTCTTGGTCGAGTTGTCCGGTGGATGTGCCGTGCGAGCATTTCACGTCGTCGGCGTAAATCTCGAGGAACGGCATGGTGTTAATCTTCGCCTTGTCGGTCAAGATGATGTTGCTGTTATTCTGATACGCATTGGTTTTTTGAGCGTTTGGCGCTACCATGACATGGCCGTTGAACACCGCGGAGGCCTCGTCGTCGAGAATGCCCTTGAACTTCTCGTTGCTTGAGCAGTTCGGCACATTGTGGTTTATTTTCATGAGGTTCTCAACGTGTTGTTTTTTGTCGAGAATATACAGACCGTAAATCTGTATGTCGGCGCCTTCGCCGTCAAGGTTGACGTTGATGTTGTTTTTAACCCAGCCGCTGTTGAACGTCACGATGACGAAGTGCACGCGGCTGTTGCGCGCCTGCTTGATATTGATGTGCGTCGTGAGCTCCGAGTCGTCGTTCAGATTCTGAATCCTGTACAGCTCCAGCGCGGAGTTCTCCTCCATCACGATGTCGCACTGTTCTTCGTTGGAGCGCAGATGGCCGCTGTCGTCGAGGATGACAAGCTGTCTGCTCTGGTTTTTTCCGACTGTTATGTTGTTTTCAAGATAAGCCATTGTGGTAACTGTTAGAGTTTCAATTCCTTAACCCATTCGTAACCCTTTTCTTCGAGTTCGAGTGCAAGCTTCTTGTCGCCGGATTTCACTATCCTGCCGTCGTACATCACATGCACGAAATCGGGTACTATGTAATCCAGAAGTCGTTGATAATGAGTGATTACCACGAAAGCGTTATGCTCATTGTGAAGTTGGTTCACGCCGTTTGCCACGATTCTCAAGGCGTCGATATCCAAGCCCGAGTCGGTCTCGTCGAGTATAGAGAGTTCCGGTTCGAGCATTGCCATCTGGAAGATTTCGTTTTTCTTCTTCTCGCCGCCTGAAAAGCCGACGTTCACATAACGGTTTTGCAGTTTCTCTGTGATTTCCACCATCGCCTGTTTCTGTTTCATCATCTTGGTGAAATCAATCATCGACATTGGTGGAAGTCCTTGATATTCACGTTTTGAGTTGACGGCTGTGCGCATAAAGTTTTGCATAGAGACTCCCGGGATTTCCACTGGATATTGGAAGCTCAGGAAGATGCCGAGGTTGGCGCGTTCTTCCGCTGCCATTCCGACGATGTTCTGTCCTTTGTACCAGATTTCGCCTTCGGTTATCTCGTAGCCTTCGCGTCCTGTCAACGCAGCCGCCCATGTGCTCTTGCCCGTCCCGTTAGGACCCATGATGGCGTGAATCTCGCCCTCGTTCACTCCGAGGTTGAAGCCTTTTAATATTTCCTTGCCTCCGATTGAGACATGCAAGTTCTTGATATTTAATAACATGTTGTATATTTGTTTTGATTTTTTTGCGTTTGTTTTTCAAAAAGCATCAATTCACATTCTCGTAATTGTTCTTTTACTTGTTCATAATACTCTGATTTTATTTCTATTCCGATACTGTTTCTATGCATTCTTTGAGCAACAAAGTTTGTTGTCCCGCTACCCATAAATGGATCTAAAACAATATCTTCTTCTTTTGTGAATAGTTTAATGAACCATTCAGGTAACGATTCCGGGAATGCGGCACTGTGTCTCTTGTTACCACACTCGGTAGCTAAATATAAAACATTTGTCGGATATGCCATATCCCTTCCTTCCCAGTTGGAAATGTTTTTCCCAAAGCCGCTGCCAACTTTTGAATTATCACGTGTTTTGTCAGTATCGCTTAAATTCTTTAATCTTGATTTTGCCCAATCTCCCGTGGGAACCATTACTGATTCCTGATACATATTAAATTTCTTACTTTTGTTAAATTGCAATAATCTTTCCCAAGCATCACGGAAACGATTTGGCCATTTACCAGGATAACAATTCTTTTTATGCCAAATAAATTCTTCTGTCCATAGCCATCCTTGTTTTCGCATTTCAAGAATCAACTCTAAAACATAAGTGCTTCTTTCGCCATTTTGGACTTTTTCTTTTATGTTAAGTATAAAAGTTCCTGTTGGTTTTAGAACGCGTAACAATTCTTTTGTTATTGGCAAGAACCATTCTACATAATGATTTACGGAAACACCTCCGTATGTAGTCTTTCTTTGGTCGGCATACGGCGGAGATGTTACAATTAAGTCAACATAATTGTCGGGCATTTGTTTTAATTGTTCCAAACAATCTCCATGTAATATTTCTGCAAATATTTCCATTCTTTTTAATCTCTCTCTTATCCGACACTTCCCTCCAATGTGATGTTCAACAATTTCTGTGCTTCGACGGCAAACTCCATCGGCAGTTTGTTCAGTACGTCTTTTGCGTAGCCGTTGACTATCAATCCGATGGCTTTTTCTGTAGGAATGCCTCTCTGGTTGCAATAGAACAGTTGGTCTTCCGAGATTTTTGATGTTGTAGCCTCGTGTTCCAATATACTGCTGTCGTTGCCGCATTCCACGTATGGCCATGTGTGTGCGCCGCATTTGTCGCCAAGAAGCAAAGAGTCGCATTGCGAGAAGTT